>Ga0209345_10002064_pt1 | contig 22934 bp, 24 predicted proteins | sample Cruoilmetagenom7_FD_187294 | JGI IMG/M metagenome (GOLD analysis project Ga0209345, IMG submission 187294) | Oil polluted marine microbial communities from Coal Oil Point, Santa Barbara, California, USA - Sample 7 (SPAdes) (version 2) | ecosystem: Environmental > Aquatic > Marine > Oil seeps ...
CGCCATTGATTATCGGTGACCCGGACGGGATCCACGCGGATATCTACAAGAAACTCTCGCTAAAGGTTGCGACGCTTCTGGGCGAAGCGGAAGACTGATCCAAAGGGCCCCTTCGTGGGGCCCTTTTCTGGTTCAGGCGCGGATCAGGCCATGGCCTCCATCGCCTTCATTCCGACAATCCCGCCAATGATGATAAAGACGAACGTCAGCAGTGATCCGACTGCCAGGGTGGAAAACCCCGTCACTGCCTGACCCACCGTACAGCCCAGCGCGACCACGCCGCCGATACCCATCAGGACAGCCCCCGCCATGTTGCGCAACGTGTCTGGCGCATCGCTGAAGGTTGCCAGATGGAACCGCTTTTGGCTGACAGCGCCGATGAAAGCGCCGATCAGCGCGCCCAGCGTGGTGACCACCGAAAAGCTGATGCCTTCGAACGCGGTGAAGCGCATGAAATAGTCGATCGAGTCCCCCGCAGGCCGCACGTAAGACAGAGAGGCCAGCGTCGGATTGTCAGCAAATTCATCAAAGGTCATGGCGGTCAAAAGCCAACCGGCCGTCACGCACAACCCGATGCCGATGCCGGCAATCAGGTGGCTGGGCGACGAGCGGAACGCCTTATTCGCCAGCCCATAAACGATGAACCCGCCGCCGAACAGGATTACGGCAATCAGGTTCGCCGTGCCCGGCGCCATGCCGGTCACGCCCGACAGGATCGTGCCAATACGTTGGTCATCCAAGGCCAATTCAGTGGTCAAAGGGGTCACGATCGCCACCCGCGTGGGGCCAAACAGCCCGCCGATGGTCATATAGGCGGTGATGCCGATCACGCCCAACACAATGAAGGACCGCAGATCGCCGCCCCCTACCCGCACCAGGTTCTTGGACACACAGCCTCCGCCGAATACCATGCCGACGCCAAATACAAAGCCGCCAATGATATGGCCACCCCAGGTCAGGCTGGGCGTGACATACATCGAAAAGCTCATGTCGGCGATTTCAGTGCGTTCCAGCACAGCCACGCCGACAATCGCCACGCCCGACGCCATCAGCCAAGCGCGAAACCGGCGCCAGTCGCCGAATGACAGAATGTCCGAAATGGAGCCCATCGTGCAGAAATTCGTCCGCTGTACGATAAAACCGAAAATGATACCGATGATCAGACCGCCCAGCCGACCCAGGCTGTCGCGTTCTCGACCATGGCTTCTTTCCACAGGTCGATCATAATGGTCCCTCGTTGGTCTTTTGTTGTTGTCTGTCCGGTCTTGGTGCCGGTACATAAAGACACATTAGCATATATTGTTTCATTCATGCCTGTTTTTTTGGCGTGCGCTTTCACGGCCCCTGTTTCCATTGATCCCGCCGCCGCTTGGGCCTATCAGGGGATTGTGAATTCAATCGGGGACAGACATGGCCAATCACCTGTATAAACGCGACCTTCCGGACGGGCTGGACCTGGGCCCGGTGGTGGCCATCGACTGTGAAACCATGGGGTTGAACCCACATCGTGACCGTCTGTGCGTGGTGCAGATGTCGGGTGGTGACGGCAATGCGCATCTGGTGCAGGTCGAAAAAGGCCAAACCAGCGCGCCGAACCTGGAACGCATGCTGGCCGACCCGAACGTGTTGAAGCTGTTCCATTTTGGTCGCTTTGACATTGCGGCGCTTTTGAACGCCTTTGATGTGGTGACCGCGCCGGTCTATTGCACCAAAATCGCGTCAAAACTGATCCGTACCTATACGGATCGCCACGGGTTGAAGAACCTGCTGGATCACCTGTTAAAGGTCGATATTTCCAAACAACAGCAGATGAGCGACTGGGGCGCACCCGAGTTGACCGAGGCACAGTTGGACTATGCTGCCTCGGACGTGCTGTACCTGCACCGCCTGCGCGAAAAGCTGAACGTACTGCTGGAACGCGAAGACCGGATGGAGATTGCGCAAAGCTGTTTCGATTTCCTGCCCACCCGCGCCAAGCTGGACCTGGCGGGTTGGCCCGAAATTGACATCTTCGCGCATTGATCCGCCGATGGCGCGGCGCGGGCATTGGATTGCCCGCCACGCGTGTTACATACCCTGCAAAGGGCAGGCATATGGCGACTTATGACAACACATACTCTCGCGTGGTGGCGTGGCTGAAGATTCTTCTGCCCGTGATTGCGCTTGTGCTGTTGTCATCAATGTTCCTGATTTCCCGCACAATCGACCCCAGCCGCGCCATTCCATTCGCCGATGTGGATGTCGATGATCTGATGCGTGACACCCGCATTTCCGGGCCCAGCTTTTCCGGTGTCACCAAAGATGGTGCTGCCGTGTCCTTTACGGCGGAAACTGCGCGCCCATCGCCCGATAGCCCAACCCGACTGAGCGCCAGCGTGATGAGCGCCAGCATCGAAACCCCGGATGGCGCGCGGGTGGATATTGCCGCCCAAAGTGCGCTGATCGACGGGGACAACAACCTGTTGACGCTGTCCGGGGGCGTAGTCGTGACCACCTCAACAAACTACCGGATAGAGGCGCAGGGGCTGACCTCACAGATGGATGAGGCCCGGCTGCAAAGCGACGGGCCAGTGACGGCAACCGGCCCCCTGGGCACGCTAAATGCCGGCGAAGCGTCGGTTGGTCGCGCAGATGGGACTACGGGAACCTATCTTCTGGTTTTCAAGGGTGGGGTGAAACTGGTATATGACCCCAAAGGGCAAGGGAGCCGTTGATTTGAGATACGTGCTTGCATTCATTATGGCACTTGGGTTGGCAGGCATTGCCGCCGCCCAAGGCGCGCAGATCGCATTTGGCGGTCTCTCCCACGACAGCAGCCTGCCGATCGAAATTTCGGCGGATCAGTTGGCGGTGGACCAGGCCGATGGGTCGGCCACATTCAAAGGCAACGTGCTGATCGGACAAGGCGATATGCGCCTGTCTGCGGCCCATGTTCGCGTGGAATACGTGACCGGCGCGGATTCCACCGGCCAGATTTCGCGCCTGCACGCCAGCGGCGGTGTGACCCTGGTCAATGGTGCCGAGGCCGCCGAGGCCCGCCAGGCCGTCTATGCCATCGCATCCGGCACCGTTGTGATGACCGGTGACGTGATCCTGACCCAGGGCGCGAACGCCCTGTCGGGCGACAAGCTGACCGTGAACCTGTCGTCAGGCACGGGCACCATGGACGGACGGGTCAAGACGATCTTGCAACCCGGAGGTCAGTGATGGCCGACGCCCCCAATCTGACCGTTGCTGACGGTGACGCCGGCCTGCGCGTCATCGGGCTGCGCAAAAGTTATCGCAAGAAACCGGTGATTCTCGATTTTTCGATGGAACTGAACCGGGGCGAAGTCGTTGCCTTGCTGGGGCCGAACGGGTCGGGCAAAACGACGACATTCTATGCCATCGCAGGTCTTGTGACGCCCGAAGCGGGGCAGGTCATCATCGACGGGCGCGACGTCACCCTTCTGCCGATGTACCGCCGTGCCAAGTTCGGCATCGGCTATTTGCCACAGGAAATGTCGGTGTTTCGTGGGTTGTCTGTCGAAGACAACATCCTGGCCATTCTGGAGATCTCGGAAAAAGACCGGCACAAGCGGCGCGAACGGTTGGAAGAACTGCTGAGCGAGTTCTCCATCGATCATCTGCGCCGCACCCCCGCGCTGGCCCTGTCCGGTGGCGAACGGCGCCGCGTGGAAATCGCCCGCTGCCTGGCCGCGGATCCCAAATACCTGTTGCTGGACGAACCGTTTGCCGGGGTTGATCCCATTGCCGTGGGTGAAATCCGGTCGCTGGTCCATGACCTGAAAGACCGCGGAATCGGCGTGTTGATCACCGACCACAACGTGCGCGAGACACTGGAAATCGTCGATCGCGCCTATATTTTGCACGATGGGCGCGTATTAATGAGCGGCACCACCGACGAAGTCGTTCGCGACGAAAATGTGCGCCGGGTCTACCTTGGCCAGAACTTCAAAATTACCTGAAAAGTGGCTGTATCGGTTGACAAAACACCGCGACTCGTCGCCAACTGTAAGGGATGCATGAACATGTCGATTTCCGTTCGTGCCGCCCTTGCGACAGGGCTTTGCACCACACGCGCCCGAACCTTTCGGGCCGGGCTGGAAACTCAATCACAAAGACTATAGAAGCCCGTCAACCCCATGGGGATTGGCGGCGACGTCACCTGCAAATCCAAAAGGAGACAGGATGCAGTATCAAATCAGCGGCAAGCAGATCGAAATCGGTCAAGCCCTTCAAACGCACGTGAAAGACGAGCTGGGTGGTGTGGTTCAGAAATACGCTGAACGCCCGACCGACGCTCAGGTCATCTTCTCGAAGAACGCACACGAATATGTGTGTGAAGCGGTCGTGCACCTGTCCACCGGTCTCACAGCTCAGGCCAGCGCACATGCCACCGAAATCTATGCAGCTTTCGACCAATGCGCCGAAAAGATGGAAAAACAACTGCGCCGTTACAAGCGCCGGTTGAAAGACCATCACAAAGACCGCGTCGATCCGGTTGCAGTTTTCGGCGGCTCCTCGTATATCCTCGCCGCAGAGGAAGGCCACGAGGAGTCAGACGACGCCACGCTCACGCCGATGATCATCGCCGAAATGGAGACGCGCATTCCGTCGCTATCCGTTGGCGAAGCGGTCATGCAGATGGAGCTGGCGCACGCACCGGTCTTGGTTTTCCGCAATGAGAAAACTGAGGGCGTGAATGTCGTGTACCGTCGTGAAGACGGCAACATTGGCTGGATCGACCCCAAGGACGCCTAAGCGCCCACAGGCCCCGGGCCGCATGAAAGTGTTGGATAGATGGAACTTTCGGACATTCTCCGGCCCGAGGCCGTAAAGGTCGTCGGCAACGTGACCTCCAAGAAACGCCTGTTTCAGGACCTTGGGGAACTTGTGTCGACCAGTGACGGCGTATGCGCCAGCACGGCGTTCACCGCCTTGCAGGAACGTGAAAACCTGGGGCCCACAGGCGTGGGGCACGGGGTTGCCCTGCCGCATGCGCGGATTTCCGGTATCTCCGAGGTAATCGGCGCATTCATGCGGATCGAACGCCCGTTCGATTTCGACGCCGTCGACCGTCAGCCCGTGGATCTTGTCTTTGCCCTCTTCGCACCCGAAGGATCTGGCGTGGAGCATCTGAAAGCGCTGGCTCTGGTGTCGCGCACCATGCGCGACTCGGCCATCTGTGCGAAATTGCGGGCCAATTCGGACCCGGTGACGCTGCATGCCCTTTTGACCGAAGCGCAAAGCACCAAGGCAGCCTAATTTCTCTTCGGTAAGCCAAGACGCGGGATTTTGGGGCAACCTTCCGGCAGCAGTGTCAGGCCCAGGGTCTGAAGCCGAACATCATATAATCGCGTTGGTAAACTCCACGCACGGCCGCTTCGATTTCCTTGTCATAGATCTTGCCCAATGCAAAAGGCTGATCTTCGCTTGCGTCCGACAAGGCCGGCATATCCAGCCCCAATTCGTCGACCAAGCTAGCCAAGCCCTCCAGCATCCGATCCTCGCGAATAATACGATCCGGAAGCATGAACTGGCCAAAGCCCTGCACAACGGCAGATTGCGTCGCCCAGGACGCATCAACCCGAATGCCACTTTGCCCCGTCTGGTTCTTTTTCACAAAGTCGATAAAGCCCAGAAATGCCGCATGATGTGCGCGCCGGTCATAGTCGTCGCCTGGCATGCCTTCGGGCAGAGGCACATCATAATTGTCCCGCAAGGCCTGGCGGATTTCCCAGAATGTTTCGGGGCCGTCTTGCAGGAAATGGGTGCAGAACGCCGCATGCAGGCGCGCCACAGGGTGGCGTAGAACCGTAAAGCTCCGATGCCCCTTGTGCTGCCGCTTCCACTGCCGCAGAGTTTTTTGCGTGAAACCATCCGTCACCTCGCCCAGCCCCGACATCCAGTCGCGCACCCGCGCCACTGGCCCACCTTTGATCGGCAAAAACAGCACCGGCGCATCGCCTGCTGTCACATATGTTGGCACGGCAGGCGTGCGTTGCGGTTCAAAGTTCGGTACGCGCCCCAGGTCAAACAGATCGACCTTGGCGACGGTTTCCACCAGCAGATCATAGTTCTTTACCTTGTCGACCAAGGGCTCAGGGTTCTGTTTTTTGAACTTGCCGGCGAATTCGGTGATCTCGTGATCCTCGCCCAGAAATTTGGCCAACCCATTCAAAACACCTAGATCCTGGCTTTCTTCATAGTCGATATAGAACGCCGTCTGGCCAGTCCGCTGAAGCCGGTCTTTCACCTTGAGCTGGAAATCCTTGAAGCGGTAAAACAGCTTTTCGAACTCCTCCGGCACGAAACGCGCCTTCTTCTTGACCACATCTTTTACGTCGTTCAACTGCCACTGATCCGTTTCCTAGGCGATCTTACGGCTGACATAGGCGTCCACATGGTTGCGGGTCAGAACCACCTTGGCGCAACGCGGATCATCCATCGCGGCCTCAAAAACACGCGGATCATGATCGGAAAAGAACCGAAACCCCGGCATGCCCGGTGCGTGTTCGATCATCCGACGCACCAGCAACATGGGATCAGCATCGCGCATCTTGACCGTGACGCCGAACAGTTCCTTCATCTTGGGTGTGACCATGAAATAGGGATTGAACGCCTCGCCATAGCACTTGAGCCCCGGAAACTGATCCAGGTTCGATTCAAGGAAATTTGACCCCGTGCGCATTTCCGCGAAGATGATGAAATAGTCGTATTTGCGGGCCATGGATCACTTTACCAGATAGGGTTTGCGCGGCTTGCGCGGATTATTAACGGGGTCACTACCGGCTGGGAAATCGCCCATCAGATGCGGCTGCATGCCCTGGTTTTTGAGGTTTTGCAGGAATTGGCCGAACCCATCCAGGCTGACCATTTTGGGTGCCTCGGCCAAGCGGTTCGGGCTACGCGCACCGATTTCGTCGATGATGGTTTGCAGCGGCTCCATCGGGTTATCGACGAATTCGGCCATGGTCCAGATCCGCACCCGCGCCTTGGAGTAAAAGCCGCGCAAAACCTCCAGGTGCACGGTTTCTATCTTTTGCAGACGTGCGGCTTCACGGCGAATATCCGAGAAGTTCTTGTTCGAATGAAACAAAGGCACCGCCCAAGCGCCCGAGATCACGCTGATCTGTGCGTTGGGATCCTTGGCAAAGAACCAGTTCAGATCTTGCGTGTCGCGCGGACCGAATTGAAAGCACTGTCGTTCACCGCGTGTATTCCAGATCAGGCTGGTCAGAAACGCGCGTGGGTTATAGTCGCGGACATCCGGGCTGTCGGTCAGCGCGCCGGAAAACACGGGTTGGCCATTGGCGAAATTCACCCGTTCCGGCGCGAAAAGGTGGCCGTGCACACGGGCGCCAACCATGCGGTTCAGCCATTGATCGAAATCCTCAAACAGCTCGCTGAACCCTTCGAACACCGAATACTGCGCGCAGGTCTGGCCGTTTTCCCAACCTTCGTTCGGGAACCGGCTTTGCATATACAGGCCGGGCCGTCCCTTGGTGCGCCGTTCAACCGCCTTGGAAAAAATGCGGTCGATCTTGCCGGGGTTGGGTTCGGCCCCTGTCATCAGCTTGGCCGCATTTGATAGAAAACCATCATACAGCTTGTTGGCGTGGGGCCAGATTTTCCGCGCAACGAAACAGTCCGACCGGCGCAAAAGTTGAAGGTGGTCGTCATAGAAAATGTGCGGCTTTCCCTGAAAGTCGAATTTCGACAGGGTCAGTGAGCGGCTTTCGATATTGGTGGAATAGAGGCGAACCAAGGTCTGATAATAGCTCTCGTCAGGAATCCAGACCTTTTTGAAATACCGATCATAGGCCTCGCGCTCTGGGTCTTCCAGGATCGCGCTTAGCGTTTGGCGGGTCAGGCACCACCATTGGCTGCCCAGATGAGGCACAATGCCGGGTGGCACCCTGCGTTTGAATTTCAGGCGCCGCTGCGTGCGAACATAAGCGTCAAACAGGCGGCGATTGCGCTTCCACGAAAACGGGAACCGCAGCGTGAAGCGTTCCGCATCCAGCCCGCCAACCGTCCAGGGCACGTCTTCGGTGGTGACGCTTTCGATGAAGTTCGTCATCGGGCGGTCGCCAAGGTATTCCACCATCTCTTCGACCGGGCGCAGGGGAAGGCAGCTGCCCGACGCCAGAAAAACATGACACACCTCGGTAAAGCTTTTCAGCATCATTTCAGATGCGGTTTGGCTGGCTGCAACAAGGGACCAGGTGCCCCATTCACATTTGTGGCGGCCACAGAACTTCACGTTGTCCAAGTCTGACAGGTTGCTCGCGAAACTCGAATAGGCGCCCCGCTTTACACGTTTGTCCACATGGATCACCACGGGGCAATCATGTGTGGCCCAATGGCGGGCGACCTGTTCGGCACGGTCGAATGCCTCGTGGACCAGCATGACGATCCCGACAGTCATGCCCAGTTCCCTTTGGACATCAGCCCCAGGATTTCCAACTGGCGCCAGTTTATGTATTTCTCGCTCCACTTGCACCAAAGATCCGGGTCGTCCTTCAGGTGCTGGTGATAGGCACGGTATTCATGGCTACCGGCGTAATGCTGTCTGCGCTCCAGCTCCTCGGCGGCCTTGGCGCTGAACGTGTCCAGGAACTTGGCGTGCAACAGGCAACCCGAGGCCTTTTCCCCGCCCCATTCATCATAAACCAGGTTCAGCCCCCGCGGCAGAACCATGTGGGTCGAACTGACATAGGCATAGCTGCGGTCCCATTTCACCAGGGGGACCTTGTTCAGCGCTGGCGCACGTTCGGGGTTGTCATAAAAGAACGCACGAGTGCGCGGGCCACCCTGTATCCACAGGTTTCCAAACTTCGAATTCTTCTCGACCATGTAATTGCCGCTGTCAAACCAGCTGGCGATTTCAAAAGGGTCCTGCCCTTCGCGATAGGGCTGTGCGTCCATCGGGCCCTTGGGGTACATGTCCAACAACATTGCCCCAAAGGATTTGATGCTGCTGGCGTCCAGCCAATCAGTCAAGGCGCGCAAAGGGCGCGTGTCGCAGAACGGATAGACCAGGAATTCGTCCGGATCGACCACCAGGCACCAATGGCCATGCGCGTATTTGAGTTGCAGCCAGTTCAGCCAATCCACCCCGAACCGCGCGCGCTTATAGCTGGCGCCGGCAGTCCATAGGGACACGTCAGGCTGATCGGCCAGGTATTCACGGCTGCCGTCATCGGAATTGTTGTCGACAATCACGAAATGGTTCACGCCCATATCGCGATAGTATTTCAGGAAAAACGGCAGGCGGATGCGTTCATTTCTGAGCGTGGAAAAGACCAGGATATCCTTGGGCTTGATCGCTGCTGTGCGGTTCGCAATCTCTGCCAATTCGCGACGCTTTCGGAACGCACGAATGCGCCACCGCTTGCGTTGCAGCCTCAGCCGATATGACCTCCAAGCACCCAATTGTTTCCCTTTGTGCAATCGACACCCGTATGGTCCCCTTTCCGGCTATCACGTTACCTTTAAAACAAGGTTGAAATGATCGGCCCAGGTGGGAAGTGTGACGGGAGTATGTGCCTTTTGCTCTGCCTCGCGTGTGAATGCCAAACTGTTTATGATTTTCGCCCAAGAATACATATCCAATACATCCGCGTAAATGGCATTGTTTCCAAGTGCTTCACAATAAACTGGCAGAGCATTCGCAACCACATCCGTGCCCAGCGCCAATGCCTCGGCCGGTGGCAGACCAAAACCTTCGGCAAAACTTGGGAACAAAAGCGCGCGCGCGCCCTGGACCAGGGCCGCGGTTTCGCCATCATCCAGGCCGTTCAACTCGTGAATATGTGCGGGTTTCGTATCCAGCTGGGCAAATACCGCGTCGTTGTTCCAACCGCGCGCGCCGATGATGACCAGTTCGGGGACCTGATCCATTGTCTCCGCCAGCAGCTGCCAAACAGTCAGCAACAGAGCATGGTTCTTGCGCGGCTCGATCGTGCCAAGGGTCACAAAATAGGGGGCGTTCAGGCGAATTGGCACGGTGGTCGGCGTGGGAACATCGACCCCCAACAAGGCCACGACCCCGTCGGGCACCCGCCCCCAATCGGTGAAATACCGTTCGGCATCTTTGCGGCTTTGCTGGCTGTTATAGATGACAAGGTCCGCAAGGTCGCCAACCCGCCGCATCCGGGCGCGAAAATCATCAACGGTACCAGGGCGTTGATATTGCGGGAAATCCAGCGGAATCATATCGTGGATCAGCACCGTCGCGGTGCCGCCAAACGCATGAAAACTTTCGAAAATGTGTCGTTGCAGGTTTGAATGGCCGACGTTCAGCCAAATCGTTTCCCTGGGCAGGTGACGCCGCAGCATTGTCCGCAGGCTGCCACGGCCCGACCGCGCGATGCACAGGCGGCGCAGGTCGCTTTCTGCCGCGCGCTTCGCGTCCGTGGCTTTCAGAAACAAACGTGACAGCAGGTCTGGCGCACCCCAAGGCGTGGCGCCGCGCAAACGATCCCACAGGCCCTGAACCCCGGCGCGATCCAACAGGACGAACCCCATGCCCGTCCGCACCAATGCAAACAGAGGGTCATTACGCGTCAGAAGATGGGCGCAATAGGCGGCCTCGACCCGATCGACACCAGTCCAAGGGCCGCGCCCCACGCGCGAGGCAAGGCGGGACAGGTCAAGGCACCTTGACTGACCGGACCTGCCCGACATTTGTGGTTATTCCGCTGCTTTGGACAGCGATACCATTTCTTGCAGATAAGACGTGAACTCGTCCTTCAGATCCTCGCGCGCCATGCCAAAGGCGACTGTCGCCTGCAAGAACCCCGCCTTGGAGCCGCAATCGAACCGCTGACCACGGAAACGATAGCCATAGACATCACGACCCTGCGCGATCTCTTCTGCAATTGCATCTGTCAGCTGGATTTCCCCGCCAGCCCCGGATTTTATCCGGTTCAGGCTTTGCAGCACTTTCGGGGTCAGGATATAGCGACCGATCACCGCCAGGTTGGACGGCGCCGCACCCGGAGCAGGCTTTTCGACCATGCCCTTGACCGACACCATGGTGCCCATGTCATCCTTGACGTCCAGCACGCCATAGGCGCTGGCTTTCTCAGCCGGGACTTCCATCGCGGCGACCATGCAGCCGCCGGTGTCCTCATAGGCTTCGATCATCTGTTGCAAACAGGGTTTTTCCGCCGCGATGACGTCATCAGGCAGGATTACCGCGAAAGGTTCGTTGTTGTTGATCAGGCGACGGGCGCACCAGACCGCATGGCCCAGGCCCAGCGCCTTGTGCTGACGAATATAGGCAATCGCGCCGCTGTCCATGTTGGTGTCTTTCAACACCTCCAACAGGTCGTCCTTGTTCTTCTTGCGCAATTCCTGTTCCAGAACCGGCGAATTATCAAAGTAATCCTCAAGCGCGCCCTTGCCGCGCGAAGTGACAAAGATGAATTCCTTGATCCCGGCCGCGCGGGCTTCGTCAATCGCGTACTGGATCAACGGCCGATCGACCAGCGTCATGATTTCTTTTGGAATGCTCTTCGTAGCCGGAAGAAACCGCGTGCCCAAGCCCGCGACAGGAAAGATCGCTTTCGTGACCTTGCGTCTCATATTGTCCCACCTCATATGGTGCCGGTTTAAAATGGTGCGCCCGGTTATCCCCGGCTTTCTACACCATCATCCGGCTTTTTGCTTTCATTTTTCCTAACGCTAGTCGTTCGGCGGAATCTCGTCATCCGCAGGCGTTAACCTTTTTGGCAAGTGGCGCAGCTTTGCAACACGATCCCACTCCTGTGTCACCCGGTTATGAAACCCGATGACCTTAGACGATTTTTCCCACCGTTCCGTCGAACTGAGAAGGCCGCCGCGCTGCTCCCAGAACTCATCTGGCAGGAACCGAAGCCGATGATGCAGCAGGGTCGGGCTGAACAAGAACAGCGTGACATTTCGCCCCCCCTGAACCAGGGCGCGGGCCTCACGACGTTTGCGGCGCAATTGCCACAAGCGGCCCGAGATATGCACCGGACGCGGGGCGGGGCCGTCTCGCAATGGAATGAACGGCGGCACCGGGCCGCTCAGGGGGGGCAGGTCGGCGACAGGTCGCGCCAGCCCTTCGACCCAACCCGCTTTGAGCGTCTCAAGCAGACGCGCGACATCGCGCGGTTCGCAGTTTCCCGCAACCATATGTCTGATCATGCGTTTGTGTTGATGGATCGACAGACGCGCCAAGGTTGCCCATGGATCACGGTCCGGTGCGTGTTTGCGCAGGAACAGGGCCGAAGACGCGCCAACTTCGTGCAGGGATTTAGGCATCCGGTCCGCGCGCCGGAAAGCCGAAGGTGCAAAGCCGTGGTGGACCTGGGCCAGCGGCACAATCGCCGTAACCTGGCCAGACAGGCGCAGGTTCACGTCGGTTTCATCCAGATAAAACCGGAACCCCGGGTCGAACCCACCGATCTGCGCCAAAACGTCCCTGCGAAACGCGCTGTTGGTGCCTTCGGTTTTGACACCAAACCCCGGTTTTGCCCTGAGCAGGCGGGGTTTTGTGCCCTCGATCGGCACAGGAAACGCATGACCCAGATTATCGACCTTATTGGCCCGCCATTGAAAGCCAATGCCATTGCGGGCCCGCACATAACCGCCAGCAGCCACGACTTTCGGGTTTGAAAAGGGGGCTGTCAGGTGGTCCAGCCAGGTTGGCTCCGGCACGCTGTCATCATCAATGAACGCGACCAGATCACCCGCCGCCAATGCGATCCCCCGGTTGCGGGCAATCGAAATGTTGGCCTCGTCAAACTCGGCCAGTTTAACCGGCAAACTCATCCGGCGCACGGCCTCGGCCCCGGTGGGGTCGGCCACAATGATGACTTCGAAGTTCTGGTAATACAGCTGCGTCAGCCCGGTCAGACAGCGGGTCAGGAATTCGGGTCGCCCCCGGCTGACGACAACAACCGAAACCGAGGGATCAGACACTATTCCACTCCCATCGCGGCCAACATGGCTTCGATCCGGGGCACGTCTTCGGGGTTGTTCAGTTCCCAGAACTGGCGCCCGCGTGCGTCGACCTGGACACATTGCACCGGGCGTTCACGTTCCAGAAAGCGCAGCTGTTCCAACCCCTCGAGGTCTTCCAACACACCTGGTGTCCAGCGCGGATAAGCGGCCAGGGCGCCGGGGCGGTAGGCATAGACGCCAACGTGGTGAAACACCGGTGTCATCTCGTGATCCGGCCAGCCGTGGGTGGTATAGGGGATCACCTCTTTCGAGAAATAGAGCGCCTTGCCTTCGGCTCCGAACACCGCCGTGGTGGCCCCGACGCGTCCCGCCTTGCGATCCTCAAGGAACCCGGCCAAGGCGCGGCCATCACAGCGCAGCACGGGGGTTGCGACTTCGGCAGTCGGGTGCGCCTGCAAGGCCGCCACAAGGTCTTCCACAAACCAGTGCGGGGTCAGGGGGGCGTCGCCCTGAAGGTTCACGACAATGTCATATCCCCCGCCTAGAATATCCAGCGCTTCTGCGCAGCGTTCGGTGCCGTTCTGGCATTTGTCCGAGGTCATCACGACCTCGGCGCCGAACGCTTCGGCCCGGTTGCGAATGCGGGTGTCTTCGGTGGCCACAACCACGCGATCTACCCCCCGTACGGCCTGAGCGGCCTCCCAGCTGCGGCGAACCAGGGGTTTTGACACCCCCGTCGCGCCACGCAGCTCCGCCAACGCCTTGCCCGGATACCGGACCGAAGCATAGCGCGCCGGGATAACGATCAGGGTGGCCATTACTGCGTCTCCAGCAGATAAATCCCGTTTTCGAACAGGTAATACGCGCGATCCCGGCTGTCCAAGGTGATGAACGGATACAGCACCCGACCGGTCCCGGCACAGGTAATGCGGTGCACGAACAGATTTTCCGTCAGACCATACCAATCCTCGCCAAAGCCATCAAAGGCGGCGAATTCGGGATTGGCGAAAAATGCCTCTTGGCTATAAGTCGTATAGGTCGACATTTGCCCGGCATAGTCGCAGCCATAAAAGGTACCTGCGGCGAACCCTTTATAGAACTCCTGTGTCTGACCGATCCGGGACGCCGGGTCATCAAAGACCGGCTCGCCTGAATATCCCGTCACCGTCCAGACCGTGTCAATGAAATCCGCCTGAGCGGATGTGGCGCACAGCACCAGGGCAAAAGCGCCAACCGCAGTTTTCATGTCTTCAGTTCAACCCCGGGCGCATAAGCGATGAAAAACGGGTTTTCATAGATCGGCTTGCCATACGTCAGCGGCGTGTGGTCATCAAACCGCACGACATCTCCGCCGGCGCCTTTCAGCACGGCATGACCGGCGGCGGTGTCCCATTCCATCGTGCGCCCCACGCGAGGGTACAGGTCGGCTTCGCCTGTGGCGACCAGGCAGAACTTCAGGCTGGAACCGGCTGATTTAGAGTCTTTTACGGCGTATTTGTTGATGTAATCTTCGGTCGCCTGATCGCGGTGCGATTTGGACGCGACGATCATCAATGCGCTGTTGTCCGGGGTCGAAACGTTGATCGGGCTCAACGCGCCGACCGTGTCTTTTGCGAACGGCCCGGCCTCTTCGACTGTCACGCCATCAGCGCGGGTAAAGAACATGCGGCCCTTGGCGGGGGCATAGACCACACCACGGATCGGTGTGCCATCGATCACATAGGCGATGTTCACGGTGAAATCGCCGCGACGGTGGATGAATTCCTTGGTGCCATCCAGCGGGTCCACGATCAGGAATTCGTTGGCCGAGGAGGCGTGGCTGTCCGCCTGTTCTTCCGTCACCAACAAAACGTCAGGAAATTCAGCGCGCAGCCCGGCCGAAATCAGCGCGTCTGCGGCTTCGTCCGCGGCGGTGACAGGGCTGTCGTCCGACTTGGACTTCACTTCAAAATCATCAGAGTTGTAAATCTCCATGATCACGTCACCGGCTTCCAATGCCAGCGTGCGCATCACGGTTTCCAAACGGCCAAAATCCAACGGATTGCTCCTTCGTATATACCTGTTGTGGGGTGTGTTGATTAACACCACCCGCCTCCTTATGCTTTGAGCGTAAGAGAACAGCAAGAATTCCCTGTGTAAACAGGAAGCGGGCAACCAAAAGGCACACCCCATGTTCCAGGCTGATACCCGATACCAGAACAAGGCACAGTCCGTTGTCGGTATCATGGAAGTGATCTATCACGCGACGGTGCGCAGCGTGCGCAAGACGCATGCGAACCCGCTTGTGGGCCTGCTCGTCAATATGTTCCAGACGCTGGTTTTGGTGTTTGTCTTCTATATCATGTATTCGATTTTGGGTCTGCGCGGCAGTGCGATCCGGGGGGATTTCCTGATCTACATCATGTCAGGGATCTTCCTGTACATGACCCACACAAAAACGATGAGCGCGGTTGTCAGCTCTGAAGGCCCGGCATCACCGATGATGCAACACGCGCCAATGACGACCTTTATTGCCATCACCTCAGCCGCGTTGGGGTCGCTGTATATTCAGGTCTTGTCAGCAATCGTGGTGCTGTTCGTCTATGATGTGGGGTTTCAGCCTGTTGTCATCACCGATCCCATCGCAACCTTTGGCATGTTGCTGATGGCCTGGTTTTCCGGTGTCGCGGTGGGCATGGTCTTTCTGTCACTGAAGCCGTGGTTTCCACAGTTCGTTTCCGTCGCCTCGATGATCTATGCGCGGGCAAACATGATCGCATCGGGCAAGATGTTCGTGGCCAATACCCTGCCCTATACGATGCTGAAGATGTTCGACTGGAACCCACTGTTCCACATCATCGACCAGGCGCGCGGATTTGCCTTCGTCAATTACAACCCGCATTATTCGAACACGACCTATCCGCTGGTTGTTGCCATCACCCTGTTGATGATCGGCTTCATGGGCGAAAATTATACACGCAAACACGCATCCATTTCCTGGGGGGCCCGTCGATGAAATTTCTTTTTGCCATCCTGCTCAGCCTGCTGCCGCTTTGCGCTATGGCCAATTCCTTTCCCGCGCTGTTCAATGTCGCTGGCGTGGCATCGAATGATGGTCTGAATATCCGCAGCACGCCCAATGCCAGCGGCGCGATTATCGGTGCACTGGCCTATAACGCCACTGGCGTCGAGATCATCCGCCCCTCGAACACCGGCACCTGGGGGCTGGTCAACACGGACGAAGGCACGGGTTGGGTGTCGATGCGGTTCCTGGCGCGCACCACGGCCCAATGGGCCTATCCGGCGCCGGTATTCTGTTCTGGAACAGAACCCTTCTGGGGTTTGACCCTGTCAGGCAATGGCCCGGTGGCATTCGATCTTATGGGCGGCGGCAACATGCTGTTCAACACGCAGACTCAGATGACCGCCGTTGGGCGGCCCGATCGTCACAGCTTTGTCGCTGGCGGCACCGACGGTATCCTGCATGCAGTCATCAGTCATGATACCTGTTCCGATGGCATGTCCGATCGCGAATATGGCCTGACCCTGGATCTGATCTTTCGGGGTCAGAACGGGTATGTGCAATATTCCGGGTGCTGTTCCCTGGCGCAATAATCAGGTGCCCGACCCAGACGGCCCGGCGTGGCCAGTTCAATCCACCACGCGCATGGTCAGATTGATCCGCCCGTGGCCGGACAACAGGGATGACGACCCGAACCGGATTCGATCCACCCCGTGATAGGCCAGCCGCGCGTCACCGCCCAGCACCAGAACATCGCCAGATGACAGCCAAATCGATTGAGTCTTGCCGCCACGTTCGCATCCCCCAATGCGAAACAGCCCATCATCGCCTAAAGACACCGAAACGACGGGAAATGAAAAATCCGCCTCGTCCCGGTCCTGATGCAGACCCATTTTGGCCCCTTCACCATAGAGATTGACCAGACAACAGTCCGGTGCGCGGGTCACACCAGACACCGCCCACCACAAATCCAGGATAGTTTCAGGGATCACGGGCCACGTCGTGCCGCCCGGGTGACGATCAATATATCGATATCCCCGCGCATCCGAATACCACCCATAGCGGCCGCAAGAGGTCATCCGCACCGACATCTCTTTCCCCCAACGGGTCTTGGGGGAAAACATTGGCGCCGCCGCGACAACATCACGCAGCACACGAACCACCTCCTCCTGCACTGATCCATCCAGCAGAGATTTCCATACCTTTGCCCCGCCAAGCTCGATATCAGACTGTCTAAATTGGCTATTCATCAGCAAAACTCTAAAAATGACTCGCTTTTTTGCCCTAGACTCGCGTTTCAAACGCTTGCAGGGGCCTTTTCCCACTCCTATATACGCCCAGACGTCGGGTTCGGACCACTCCGGAACCGGCTAGAAATCTGGGATCAGGAGCTGGTGCTTACCAAGGCCGGTTCCTCCTACATCGCCAATGAGAGGATTTTGAGTATGGCTAAAGTCATCGGTATCGACCTCGGGACAACCAACTCCTGTGTCGCAATCATGGACGGCTCGCAACCGCGGGTCATCGAGAATTCAGAAGGGGCGCGCACGACGCCCTCGATCGTCGCCTTCAAGGACGACGAACGCTTGGTTGGGCAGCCAGCAAAACGCCAGGCCGTGACCAACCCCGACAACACCGTTTTCGCGGTGAAACGTCTGATCGGTCGCGCAATGGACGACCCGGCAGTCGAAAAAGACAAGAACCTGGTGCCCTATGCCATTGTGAATGGCGGCAACGGCGACGCATGGGTCGAAGCTGGCGGTGAAAAGTACTCGCCCAGCCAGATTTCGGCCTTCATTCTGGGCAAGATGAAAGAGACCGCTGAAAGCTACCTGGGCGAAGACGTGACGCAAGCCGTCATCACCGTGCCTGCGTATTTCAACGACGCCCAACGTCAGGCCACCAAAGACGCCGGCAAGATCGCTGGCCTGGAAGTGCTGCGCATCATCAACGAACCGACAGCCGCCGCGCTGGCCTATGGTCTGGACAAGGAAGAAACCCAGACCATCGCAGTTTATGACCTTGGTGGCGGGACGTTCGACGTGACCATCCTGGAAATCGACGACGGTCTGTTCGAAGTGAAATCGACCAACGGCGACACCTTCCTGGGTGGCGAAGACTTCGACATGCGCATCGTCCAGTACCTGGCCGACCAGTTCAAAAAAGAGAACAACGTCGACCTGACCAAGGACAAGATGGCCTTGCAGCGCCTGAAAGAAGCCGCTGAAAAAGCCAAGATCGAACTGTCGGCCTCGTCCAAGACCGAAATCAACCAGCCGTTCATCTCGATGGGCGCTGACGGCCAGCCGCTGCACATGGTGATGAGCCTGACGCGCGCCAAGCTGGAAAGCCTGGTTGGCGACCTGATCAAGGCTTCGATGAAGCCCTGTGCGGCCGCTCTGAAGGACGCGGGCCTGTCCACCAGCGACATCGACGAAGTCGTGCTGGTTGGCGGCATGACCCGTATGCCCAAAGTGATCGCCGAAGTGACCAAGTTCTTCGGTAAAGAGCCGCACAAGGGTGTGAACCCGGACGAAGTCGTTGCCATGGGCGCCGCCATTCAGGCCGGTGTTCTGCAAGGCGACGTGAAAGACGTGGTTCTGCTGGACGTGACGCCCCTGTCGCTGGGCATCGAAACGCTGGGTGGCGTGTTCACCCGCCTGATCGATCGCAACACGACGATCCCGACGAAGAAGTCGCAGATCTTCTCGACCGCCGAAGACAACCAGAACGCCGTGACCCTGCGCGTGTTCCAGGGCGAACGTGAAATGGCGTCTGACAACAAAATTCTGGGTCAGTTCAACCTGGAAGAAATCCCGCCTGCACCGCGTGGCATGCCGCAGATCGAAGTGACCTTTGACATCGACGCCAACGGCATCGTGTCGGTCGGCGCCAAAGACAAAGGCACCGGCAAAGAGCATTCGATCACGATCCAGGCTTCGGGTGGTCTGTCGGATGACGACATCGACGCCATGGTCAAAGATGCCGAAGAAAACGCCGAGGCCGATAAAGAGCGCAAGGAACTTGTCGAAGCTCTGAACCAGGCGGAAAGCCTGATCCACTCGACCGAAAAGTCGATGGAAGAGCACAAGGACAAGGTCGATCCGACGACGATCGAGGCCATCGAACTGGCCATTGCCGCGCTGAACGATCAGCTGGAAAGCGAAGACGCCGGCAAGATCAAGGCGGGCATCCAGAACGTGACCGAAGCGGCAATGAAGCTGGGCGAAGCCATCTATAAGGCCAGCCAGGAAGAAGCCGCTGGCGAAGCGCCAGAAGAAGAAGACGGCCCGCGCAGCGTGGACGACGACATTGTCGATGCCGACTTCGAGGATCTGGACGACGACAAACGTTCGTAATCCGATCCACATAAAGGACCGGCCTGGGTGCACCTCGGGCCGGTCTCCCGTTCCCCAAAGGAACAATATCCATGTCAAAGCGTGATTATTACGAGGTTCTGTGCGTCGCCAAGAGCGCGTCGGCGGATGAAATCAAAAAGGGCTTTCGCACGAAGGCCAAGGAACTTCACCCCGACCGCAACGCCGACAACCCGGACGCCGAGGCCCAGTTCAAAGAAGCGAACGAGGCCTATGACGTCCTGAAGGACCCTGAGAAAAAATCGGCCTATGACCGGTATGGCCATGCGGCTTTCGAAGGCGGCATGGGCGGCGGTGGACGTCCCGGCCCCGGTGGCGGTTTCCAGGGCCAAGGCGATTTCGCCAGCGCGTTCTCGGACGTGTTCGACGACCTGTTCGGCGACTTTATGGGTGGCCAACGGGGCGGCGCAGGACAACGTGCCGCGCGGGGATCTGACCTGCGCTATAACCTGCGTATTTCCCTGGAGGAAGCGTTCGCAGGGTTGCAGAAAACCATCAACGTACCGACCTCGGTTGCCTGTGGTGAATGCAGCGGCACGGGTGCCGAAAGCGGCGCTGAACCGCAGATGTGCCCGACCTGTTCCGGCATGGGCAAGGTCCGCGCCCAGCAGGGGTTTTTCACCGTCGAACGCACCTGCCCGACCTGTCAGGGCATGGGCCAAACCATCAAGAACCCGTGCAAAACCTGCCACGGCGCTGGGCGTGTTGAAAAAGACCGCTCGCTGTCCGTGAACATCCCCGCCGGTGTCGAAACCGGCACCCGCATTCGTCTGGCTGGCGAGGGCGAGGCCGGGATGCGCGGTGGGCCGTCGGGCGACCTGTACATCTTCATCGAAGTCGCCGAACACGCGCTGTTTGATCGCGAAAGCATTCATCTGCACTGTCGTGTTCCGGTGTCGATGACCACCGCCTCACTGGGTGGTGACGTCGAGGTTCCGACAATTGATGGTGGCCGGACACGGGTGAAAATCCCGGCTGGGTCGCAAAACGGCCGTCAGATGCGCCTGCGTGGCAAGGGCATGCCCGCACTGCGCGGCGGTGGGGCCGGTGATATGTACATCGAACTGGGCGTCGAAACCCCAGTGAAGCTGACCAGCAAGCAGAAAGAGCTGTTGAAAGAGTTCGATGCGCTGAGCGAAGAGAACAACCCCGAAAGCTCCAGCTTTTTCACCAAGGTGAAGAGCTTCTGGGATGACATGACAGGTTAACCTTCGGTTTACCAAGACATGACAGGGTCGGTGTATGACGCACCGGCCCTTTTCTTTTGGCGAGATGCCCCAAAGCTTGTTTGAGACGGACGAGGCACCCGTCGTGCCAATTCCCAAATCCAGGGGCCAGTTGCCGTCCTATATCAAGGATCATCGCAAACGTCTGCGCGATCGGTTCCTGACCGGGGGGGCTGCTGCCTTGCCCGACTATGAAATGCTGGAATTGGTGTTGTTTCGCGCCATTCCGCGGCAGGATGTAAAGCCCCTGGCGCACCTGTTGCTGGACACATTTGGCGATTTTAATCGCGTTCTTTCCGCCCCACCCGAACGCCTAACGTCCGTGAAAGGTGTCGGCGCTGCGGTGGTACAGGAATTGAAGATCGTCGAAGCCGCCGCGCATCGGCTGGCCCGATCACGCGTGATGGAGCGTCATGTCGTGTCCTCCTGGGACGCGCTGCTGGACTATTGCCACACCACCATGGCGCACCGCGACACGGAACAATTTCGGGTGCTGTATCTGGACCGGAAAAACACGGTGATTGCAGACGAAGAACAGGCACAGGGCACGGTCGATCATGTGCCGGTATACCCGCGCGAAGTGGTGAAACGGGCTTTGGAGCTGAATGCATCGGCGATGATCCTGGTGCACAATCACCCGTCCGGGGATCCGACCCCATCTGACAGCGATATTTCCATGACCATCCAGGTCAACAACGCTGCACAGGCGTTGGGGCTGACCTTGCATGACCACCTGATCATTGGCAAATCCCGCGAACTCAGCTTTCGCGCGCAGGGGTATCTTTAACGCAGCCAGATTTCCACGCGGCGGTTCACCGTACGGCCCCAGGCGCTGTCGTCACAGGCCATTGGCAAGGCCTCACCAAAGGCTTCGATCGCCAGGTCCGGTTTCGCACCTTCCATCTCGGCCAACACCGCTTTGCGCACCGCTGCGGCCCGCCGGCGGGCTATTTTCAGGTTCAGGCTGGCAGCCCCCTGTCCATCCCCGAACCCGACAAAGGCCATCTGTCGTCCATCAAATCTTCCGGCCTCAAGCGCACGCGCCAACAGGGCGACGTTGGATCGTGACGGGGCATCCAACACAATCGACCCACCCTCAAACCGGAAGGTCAGCGACAGACGGGTGGCATTCGCCATGATTTCGGCCATGCGTTTCAGCTCGTCCAAACCGACCTCGGGCCCAGCGGCACGAATGGCATTGGCCAGTCGGTCCCCTTGCGCGCCAACCGGGATTTCGCCAAACGCCTGATCCACGAACCCGGCACGGCGAGTGACAAACTGCGCCGCATCCGAACGCATGTAGGCCAGAAAATCGCGTGCCAGTTTCGGCAGCCGCCGCGCCGGCAGATACAGATACATCGGCGTGGTCAGCGGATAGTCTTCGGCCTTGATTGAATTGCGCGTTGCCGCCAGGTCAAAACCACAGCGGCCGGACAGGGTCACCACCTCGGCGTTGCCGGGGTGCGAAAAACCGGCGATGCCAATGCCGAACGGATCTTCGGACACCGCATGTGTCAGCGCTGCGTCGCTGACCTGCGTCAGAACATTGTCAGCCAAGGCGCCGCCCTGCGCGCGCACAACATCCGTGACGAAAACACGCCCAAATCCCAGCGATGCGTCGCGCAAATAGGGGGTGATCGGGGCGTCTTCACCCCCCAGTTCGGACCAGTTCGTCACCTGGCCAGAATAGATCTGCATCAGTTGGGTCATCGACAGGCGCCGCACGGGATTGCCCGGCGCAACCACAGGCACCAAAGCGTCCAAGGCAATGACACGCACTTGGCGCAGCGAACGCAAATCGCCCATTCCGGCCTCGCGGGCCATGGCGCGTTCGCGCCCGGTGGCTTCGCGCATTGATATGACCATGTCGGCCTGATTGCCCAAGAGGTCGGCAAAGCCTTCATCGGATGAGGTCAGCTTGATGGTGATCCGCGCGGCTTCACGCCCCGCGTCGCCTTCGAACAGGGTATACAGAAACCCGACACCCGCCAGTTCTTCGCGTTTCAGGGCATAGGAATGGCGCAGAGCAAACCCTTCGACCAGCGCCGGGATCAGCACCGCGCCCATTTCCTGTGCCCCTGAGATGGTGAATTCCGCCACAAAGGCCCCGAGGCCCGGACAGCCAGGTCCGTCGCAGGTGACGCCGGACCCATCAATAGTCAACACACCGTATTCCGTGTCGATGCGATAGAATTCGCCGTCATAGCCCAACAGCATGCCGGTCAGTTCGACCGACCCGTCGCGGGCGGTCAGGGTGACATCATTAGCGACCGCTGCAAAGGGCGCCGTCACAAGGAAAAGTGCGGCGATGGCCGCCGCACGAAGGATGCTCATAGAAAGGCCCCTGGGGTTCGCGTCAGTTGTGCGCGATCTTCAGGTCTTGGGGCA
>Ga0209345_10002068_pt1 | contig 22925 bp, 16 predicted proteins | sample Cruoilmetagenom7_FD_187294 | JGI IMG/M metagenome (GOLD analysis project Ga0209345, IMG submission 187294) | Oil polluted marine microbial communities from Coal Oil Point, Santa Barbara, California, USA - Sample 7 (SPAdes) (version 2) | ecosystem: Environmental > Aquatic > Marine > Oil seeps ...
AGGGTTTCTTGGTCCAATCGACGATATCATAATCCGCGTGTCGGGGGTTCAACTCCCTCCCCCGCTACCAATCTTTTCAGTAGGTTAGTAAATTTTTTGTCATGCTTCCGGCTCATAATAGTCTCTTTTTAGTCACAAAATTGACTGTGTGAATACAACCTCAGATCAAGTTCCCCTGCTTTTGACGGTTTTCTTTGAAGAACCGTGCCTGCATGTTCGCGAAAGAACACGCCGCTTGTTTTAATGCCGGATTAGTCATGGTCAAACTCAACTTCTCAAAATAAAGTATTGTATGGGAACGCAAAAACAGTCTGACTGAGGGAGGGGGAAGTAATATGTGCTTTAAAATGTTGGAACAGAGGTGTATTGATGACGTTGTCTTTCACCAGAGCGACAAAGATGTTTTCAGAATCATTTCGGCGGAAAAGGAGCGTCTCACGTTAGATACGCTAGACGCCGAATCCTTTCGTGCACGCAAATATTTAGCAGAACTCTACGAAAGAATATCTCACGGTGGAGAGAAACAAAGCCCTGATCATTCGAACGGTTTTCCGCAAAATATCCCTGCGCTCATTACGGGAACCACCAGAGAATTAGGTGTTGGTAGAGATGCAATTGCAAACTTGTTCAGACTGAAAGCAGATTCACATAATTTTGCTTTAGGCGCCAAACAAGTCGCTGGAGTCGACGACTTATTGAAAGCGATCTCCATTGTCTCTTCAAGAGAGTTTTCTGATATTGCAGGATACCCAGCACTCGATATGATCGAATGCCTCGAGGCGATCATTGTTGGTATTAACTCTGTTCCCAACTATACAAAATCGAAATCGGCAAAGAAAACACTTGGTCGTGTCGTTTACCCTTTGCTTTTCAGACAGCAAGTCCTGTGCGGACGATATGAAAGAGCTATATCAAGTTGCAAGATTTGGGCCACCTACGCCCCACAACAGGCTCATGCGTCGCAGCTTGGGCTTTTTTTAGACCGCCAAGTTCAATCTGTGGCGTTCTTGGATGATGGTGGATACAAGGTGTTTTTTGTTGATGGTAGCGACACCACAATTCAATCAAGAAAGAATGTGAGAAAAGAGTATCCTGTTGAAAGGATCATCTTTGCCATTTTTGCGCACGATGAGTTCTGTGGAACCAAAATAACCTACGATTTTGTCAGAGATTACATAGACTTAAAAGGTGTTCAAGGGATTCATGTCAGCAAGCTTTCTGACGTGAAAATAAAAATTGGAATACACCAGAAAAATAGTGAAACCATAACCAAATATTTGACAAGAGATCCTTCAAAAGCTGTTTCCGCCCCCACTCATGAAGAGTATTTTCGGTTACCCTTCGAAGCAAATGAAAAAGATTTCGGGGTTTTCCCCCCTGGCAGGTCTCTATATCCGGTACCCTACTCCGAGTGGGAAACGCGCGCAAAAAATATCATTGCCCACTCAAGTGATTTGGACAAATTGCTACACCTTCCACCGATGATGGTAACACTGGGCATAACCGATCTTTGTCATCTGAAATGCGACTTCTGCTTCGTATCATCAGACTTTTCAAAGAAGTTTGGCAAGACTTTCAACAAAAAACACCGTTTCATGATGGCGAAAGAGGAATTGTTTCGGTTGATTGAGGATTTATCCGAGATGGGAGTGAAAGCTATCCGATACGTCGGAGAAGGCGAAAGCCCCCTTCACCCAAATTTTATTGATAGTGTGGTGCTCGCACGGGCGAGAGGGATGAGAGTTTCCCTTATTAATTCAGGAGGAAAAATCGAGAAGTTTTATGCCGTTTTCGCACGTTATCTCGACTATGTTAGAGTCAGCTGGAATGCGGGTACTCCTCGAACATATCGCAAGATTCACAAATCATCCATTGATCAGTTCGGAAGAGTCTTGAAAGGGTATTTTGGAATGTCGACTGAAAGGGAGAAACTGCCCAAAAGTGGGCCTATAATATGTTGTAGTTATGTAGCAACTCAGGAAAATTTTGAAGAATTTCCACGGCTTTCGAAAGTTGCCGAGTTGGCTGGTGCTGATTTTGTTATATTGAAGCGGGATAGCGAATGGCAACAAACACCTGAGGAAGAAGCGCTTTATAATCAGATCGTGGACAAATGCAAATACACAATAAAAAAGGAAAAGCGGTTCGTCGTTTCGGATTACCCTAGTTATGACGAAACAAAAATACAGAAGATCCCAAACTACGAAGTTGAATTTGGGTTAGGGTGTTTTGTTCATAATGCTGGGCTGCGTGCAAATGTTAGCTACAACGTTGCCTATTCCAGCATGAAATTTAATGGACCCGGAACGATTCTCGGGGATTTGTCCGACGGAAGTTTCTCAACTCATTGGTCTGGTGAGAAAAGACACGAAGGGGCACAAACAAAGATAGTTCAAGACAAATCACTGCCATGTCCACGCTGTTTTTGGAGGGACACTAAGATCTGGATGAATTGTTTTATAGTTAGAGCACTTAGCGAACAAGAATTATAATTCACAATGCCCACCATTTTTGAAGCCACTTTCGCTTGAGTTCGGCGTATGCGTACAATGAAAGAAGGACACACATTGACGACATCTAATCACTGGAGTTGGCAAGGAGATGTAGTTGTCAAAGGAGGAATACCCTTAAATGGAACCGTAAAGATCTCAGGTTCTAAACATTCTGTACTCAACATCTTAGGAGTTATTCTTTTAAGGGACGGAACATATGTCATTCATGATTTTCCGATGATCTCAGATGCGCTTCATATAGTTGATATCTATAGATCTCTAGGAATAAAAATTGAAATCCAAGATGGTTGCGCGACCATTGTCGTGGAGGCCGATAAATTTCGGTATTCAGAGGAAGAATTATTCCGTTGTGAATACTTGAGAAGTTCAATCTTGCTGTTGGGAAGCCTACTTGTTCGAAATGGTTATGTCTGTTTCCCTGACCCTGGAGGGGACGACTTGGGAGATCGGCCTTTGGAAGATATTTTAAGCGTTCTTAGTCATTTTGGCATATGGTACGATAGAAGTAATGGCTTCATCACTGCCCGTATTGTTAAACCTCTAGAAGGGAACAGAGTTGTTCCCTTGCACGCACCTCCAAAACGAATAGAAGAAAAAAAGAATTCTTGCAGAAGAGTTGAATTACCAGGAAGCACCAAAACAGCTTTAGCATTCATCCTTTCTGCTGCCACTCGAGGAGTGACGACGATCATCAACCCTCTTGAAACACAAGAGAATATTGAGCTATTGGAGTTTATACGGAAGATGGGCATCGGAGCAACTCACCCATTGACTAGTTTTCTTAGTCTCGAAAAAGGCGGCACTCAAGCAAGCAACCCCAACCGATGTGTTGAAGTACAGAGTGACGGAAACAATAATCTGAGCGCTTTGAAAAACCCCCTTGTACACACTCTTTCCCCAGACAAATGTGAAATAGTTTTCTGGGCAGTGGCAGCCGCTTTGACTGGGGGCGAAATCTCTTGTGTATTGAACAGCGAATTTGAAAACAATGTCCCGGTGCTCTCCACAGTATATAAGTGCTATTTTGTGACTTTAAGAAAAATGGGAATTCACCTGAAAAAAGACAACGGTCCGGCTGATTTTGCACAGATGGGTGTTGTTGATGAATACTTAGGGACTGGGTCACCAATTGACTCAAATTTATTGTCTTCAACTCTAGTTTTTAAAGCTCAAAACAATAAGAAATTCAAACCAATAGATCTCGTAGTCTCATATGGCATTCAAGAGGAATCGAAGGGAATAATCGCTGACGCAAGCCCACATCTGATACCTCTAATGATGGCGGCGGATGGGAAGAGCAGTTATCGCGATGAAAAGTTCGGGATATCTCGTTTGAGGACCTATTCAGATCTTATTGGAATCGACCCTTGCATTAAAGATCTCGAAGACTCGTATAAGAACAGCATCACGGTTCACGGCGGCCACAGTTTTCTTCCGGGAAAATTCAAAGCATTAAATATAAGAGATGGTGCAACAAAACTACTGTATCTTTTAAAGTCTGATGGCGAAGGGGAATTAATCGATTTCCAACATGTACAACGAGCCTATAGTGATATCACCCAAAAACTTTTTTCATTGGGATCTGATGTGAAGGTTCGTGCACGAGATCTAACGGAGGATTGCCAAATTTTTCTACTTGAGAACGAGGGCCTAGAAAAATGAGAACACCGCTTGAAGCACCAATCCGCTGCCGCATAAACTCAAACAGAAACCGAAACAGAGCCTCCGTTGCGGAACTGCCTCAGCATTCCGGAAAACTCTGACGACGGACAGCCCTAAATTGACAGGATCCACAGCCTGATGATCAAATCTGACGAACCTATAAACGAATTACAGGAAACGCTAGCGGTTTTTTCGAAGCTGTACGACACTTGCACCTGCCCCAACCACTTCCACCCTTGGTGGTTTCTCTCGATCAAATTGGGTACGCTGGGCTCCCAGCACTACGTTTCACCCTTCGTAGAGGAATTAGTTGACCCCTGGCTGTCAAAGCCCGCCAACATCCTGATTGCAGGTGCCGCGGATACCGCCTCACTGGATCTTCTTTCGGCGATGAATAGCGGTAACAACTGGCGCTTCACCATCGTCGACCTCTGCGAAGCCCCACTGCAACAAACGCGTGAGTTCGCGGCACAAAACGACCTCGCACTGAACACCGAGCGTTGTGATGTCAGTGCCGCCAGTTTCGACGAGCAATTCGACCTGATCTTTGTTTTTTACACCATGTCCTTTATGGAGGCGGAGCAGCAACTCAGTTTTCTGCTACACATGAAGCGGGCCCTGGCCCGCGACGGCAAGATGATCTGCGCACTCAAGTACAGTGATCAAGCCAAGGCCGACGACGCTCTGCGCGAACAGGCTCTGGAGGAAAAACATCAGACAGCACTGTGTTATTTCGCTGATTACCCGGAGGTCCACCCCCACCTTGAGGCCATTTGGCACAGCAATCAGGGCAACCGCAGGGAAACTGCGCGACGGGAAGCCCTCATGCACGAGGCCGACATCAAGCGGTTGGCGAGCCAGACCGGTTTACGCGTCACCGAATCCGTCGACATTAGCCATTTGAAAAAGCCTTGGAAGGGCGATGGCGATAGTCGCACCCAACTGGTTCTCAGCCTGGAGCACGATGAATAAAACGACGTGAATATCCGCCCTCATTATTCTGGCGGTAGTGCTGGCACCGCGACAGGTCCATAGTTGTGCAGACTCTGGAAGGTGGCCAGGGTGAAAAAAATTAGGGATTCTGCAAGTAAACGATTTACTGTACCCAGAGGAAAATATCTAGGGTACCTTTTAAAGGAGCATTTGAAGGCAAAAGAAGACGCGCCCTAAGAGTTTCAGAGTATCATTAAAAAAGATAAAGCCAGCGGGAGAGTAGTTTTGGCCGAGCTTCAGAAGTACTTGTATTTTGTTAGACATGCTGAATCCGAGAAGAACGTTCAAAGGATAAGGGGCGGTGCTGGGTTGCCCCTTACGTCAAACGGGCTTCTAGACGCGAATCACGTGGCACAGTGGTTTCTTGCCGATGAAGGTGCCGATCTGCGCGAGTTTAAGTGTTTCTCTGCGCCGTCCATGCAAGTTCAAGAGACTGCGGGAATTATTTCGACAACCTCAGGTGCGATATTCGAGGAAAGAGAAGAACTGGACAAGATTTTCCTTGGGATACTTGATGGGGTAAGTGAGAATGTTGCAAGAAAGCATTTCCCGGAAGCCTCCAGATTGATTGAGGTTTGGCGGTCAGATGGTGGTTCGTTGCAAGAAGTCTCGGTTCCTGACCAAGAAAGTGCCCGGGACTTCTACGAGAGGGTTCGGAGTTTTGCAACCCGCTGTGTCGTGAACGAAACCCGCGATATTCTTGTTGTAGGAACACGATCCATTGGAATTGCTCTAGTAAACTTGTTCAGGCGGGGGGTGTCCAATGTGTACGACAACTCGTCATATCGGAGAGTATCATTCAATCCAGCTTCAGTTACGAAGATCGAAATAAACGGGTTGCATTCGAGTGTTTGCTATACAAACTACACAGATTTTTTACCGAACCGTGTTCGTGTTACTGACGATTGACTATTGAACCTTGAATTGTATTCGATCAATGCGTTTTTAAGTGCACCAGATACGTTCCTGATCGCAGTGTTTACACCACACCAGAGGTACTCTTCATGTTCTTCGGACAGGTCCACAGTGGTGTCACCTGTTGTTGTGCAGCTAAAAAAGAGGATAATCAGTTCGGGTTGGTGTTTTTGCGGCAGTCTTTGGGCGAAGAATCTTTGATAGTCTATTACCGTCAAACTCGTTTCTTCTTTCACTTCTCGCAACAGGCCGCGGGTCGCTTCTTCGCTTTCGTTTAGGCTACCGCCCGGAAAATCCCACCTAGCAGGGTGTTTTGCGTCGCATAGATTGCGCCGGAGAAGAAGCACGTCCCCGTTGGGGTTCTCGATTATCGCCTTCACGGCGAGACGTCTCCGTTTTTTGGCTTTCATATTTCCTGCCATTCTAGCACAACTCAGCTCACGAGTACCGGATGATGTTTATCCCGGCTAGTTCTGGATAGCCCGAACGTTCGAACTCTAGATCGGATAGCCGGAAGGCTATGGCTATCGCCTCAGAACGCAGCTTCAACTTACCGGACGTAGATGCGCTTCTCAAATGAAATGCCCAACAGGCTCACAAGAAAGGCTTACACCTACATTGTGGGCCTTTCTATTATTTAATGTGGAAATCAAATTTCCCTGTAAATTTTAACTATCTGAACGGGAGATTTTGTCGAAAACTGACTCGGGTCTCCCCGCATAGTGGGACGGTTCCCGTTCCAGTACAAAATGTATGGCTCTGTTGAGCCGTATTTTTTGTGTTTTTCATGTTCGAACTCGCTGTATTAGGGTTAGTGGGACAATTTCTGCAAAATCACAAATATACGCCTTGGTTGAGCCGTAAAAAAAAGTTCGAATTTTTCTGGTGTCGGTAGAGTCAGCGAGTCTTCGAATTCACGGGCGTAGTATTTTTATTACGCCAAGCATTTGTCAATACCTCACCCGCAAAAGAACCTCACTCCTCCCGAAACGCTCGATAGAAATACCCAGCCAACGGCTTCAGCAAATAATCCATCGGCGTACGATCGCCGGTGCGGATAAGGACCTCCACTGGCATGCCAGGCAGAATGACATTGTCTTCGAGCTTTTCAATCTCGCCCTCAATGGGCAACAACTCAGCGGTATAGAAAGTCAACCCCGTGGCCTCATCGGTATAAATATCCGCCGAGATGTTGGTGACATAACCATCGATTTCCGGCGTGGTCCGGGTATCAAAAGCCGAGAAGCGCAGGGTGGCCTGCTGGCCAAGCTCCAGCTGATCAATATCAATGGCATTTATGCGGGTGCGAATGACAAGATAGGTGTCTTGCGGCACCACATAGAGAATGGGCTCTGCTGGCGTAATGACCGAGCGCAGGGTTTTAACTTGCAAGCCATAAATCACCCCGGAGCGCGGCGCTTTGATCTCCAGGCGATCAATGCGCTCTGAGAGCGACAAGCGGCGCTGCCGGAGCTCGACAGCGCTATACTGCAAATCCAGCAAGGTTGTGATGGCATCTTCACGTCGATTGGATTTCAGTCGCAGGATTTCAATTTCGACTTCAGCAATCTGACCCCGGACCTGGGCAAGCGTGGCGGCAAGCTCACCAAGGCGGCCACTAAGGCTGGCTTCTTCGCGTTGAAGGGTAGAGACCTGACTGAGCTGCGTTAGACCATTGTCGAGCAAATGTTCCTGTCCAACGAGCTCGGCGACGACAATTGCATGCTGACGGGTGATGGCAATGGTTTGGGCTTCAATGCCTGCGATTTGCTCAATCAGCTGCTGTTTGCGCTCATTGAGGCGCGAGGTTTCTTCATGTAAAGAGGTTATCCTGGCCACGAACAGATCTGCTTGTCCGTTCACAACTTTTTGCGCTTCCGGATTTCCAGTGGCTAGGTCTAAAAGATCAGAGGTAAAAGTGAGGACATCCTCTTCATCCCGCTCCGCTTTTAGCCGATCTAGGCGTGCCAAGGTTTCATAGAGTTGGCCCTCTATGATCGCGAGCTCGGAACGAAGTAGGGTTCCGTCAAGCCGGATGAGTATTTCACCGGCTTCAACATAGTCACCATCGGCAATCAGGATTTCGGCAACAACCCCGCCCTCGTCATGCTGAACAATCTGTCGGCTGGAATCGACCTCGATGACGCCACTCGCCACAACCGCCCCGGCAATTTTGGTCATAACCGACCAAGCCCCCAAGCCAAAGACAAGGAGAAAGACCGTAAATATACCAACCCATAAAAACCGCTTTGCACTCAAGGATTGGGGGGTTGTGGCATTCATCCCTTGCCCCCTTGCGGATTTGGAGGGGGAAGCTGTGCTGTCTTGCTGTCATTGGCTCTATTGTTGCCGTTGCCACCACCATTCCCCTTGGTGAACTTCTGCAGCATCTCGTCTCGCGGTCCAAACCCGCGCGCCACACCACCTTCCAGCACTAGGACTAGATCACAGGCGGCAAGGGCGGGGGCCCGGTGCACCATCATCACCACCGCGTTGCCATTCTGTTTCATGCTCTGAATGGCACGATTGAGTGCATGCTGCCCCGGCGCATCCAGATTGGAGTTCGGTTCATCGAGGATAAGAACGACCGGGTCGCCAAACATGGCGCGGGCCAGACCCACGCGCTGCTTCTGACCGCCCGAGAGCACACCGCCTTTGGAGGTTACGCGCGTGTTGTAGCCATCAGGGAATTTAAGGATCAACTCATGCGCCCCGGCCATCTTGGCGGCTTTTATCACCAATTCGGGATCCGCATTTGGCTGCAGCCGCGAGATGTTCTCGGCAATGGTGGCATTAAACAGGGTCACGTCTTGAGGTAAATACCCAACATGCTTGCCAAGATCCTCAGAACTGAACTGATCCAGTGTCGCCCCATCCAGCCGCACTTTACCTGAGATCGGTTGCCAAATGCCGGTTAAGATCCGTGCAAGTGAGGATTTGCCCGAAGCACTATGACCCAGCACCCCCAGCACTTCACCGGGTTTGAGTTCAAAGCTCAGTTTTTGCAGCACAATCGATTTCGTGCCAGGGGGCACCACCGAGACCTGCTCGAGTTGCAACAGGGCTTTGGGTTTCGGGAGCGGCGTTAGGTCGGCTTCATCGGGCACTTCTTCCAGTAGCGTGTCCAATGCCTTAGAGCCCTGCTTCATGCGCAGCACCATGGGCCATTGCCCAACGATTTGCTCAATCGGGGCCAGAGCCCGCCCCAGCATGATAGACGCGGCAATCATCGCCCCGGCGGTGATTTGTCCCTGCAAAGTGAGATACGCCCCTAGAGCCAGCATCGCGGATTGCAGGAAGAAGCGGAAAGATTTCGAGAAAGCGGTAAAGCCACCGGTGCGATCACTTGAGGATATCTGTTTCTTGAGCGCTTGATTGCGCACCTCCTGCCATTTCGCGAGGGCGGCCTTGGTCATGCCCAGCCCTCGCACCAATTCGCTGTGATTGCGGATGTCCTCGGAAAAGGCATTGGCTTGGGCTGAAGCCTGATTGGCTTCATGGACCACCCGCTTGGTTAGGATTTGGTTGAGTGTGGTTGTGATGATCAGCACCAACGTGCCCGCAACCGCCGCCCAGCCCAGCCAAGAATGGAAGAGAAAGATCGCCGCCAGAAACAAAGGTGAGAAGAAGATATCAAAAATGGCAAAGATAACCGGTGAACTATAGAACCTTTGGATGGCTTCCAGATCCGTGAGAGCAGAAGAATTCACGCCGGTTTGCGACAGGCGATTGATTTGAGCGCCAAACACCCGACTATCGAGCCCGGCCTGGAAACTCGCGCCAATCCTCGCGGCCACCCGACCCCGGATATAATCCAGAATTCCCATAATCGCATAGAGCGCGGCAACCAGCATAAAGAGGGCCAGTAGCGTTTCGGTTGAGCCACTGCCCAGCACCCGATCATAGACCTGTAGCATAAAGAGCGAACCGGTCAGCATCAGGATATTGACGAATACGCTAAAGAGACCCACAAAAAACAGCAGGCCACGTCCCTTGGCTCGTTGCTGTCGTAACTCACTCTTTTGCACAATGATTACCCGTTTCACTCAAGAAGATAAGTCAGCCAGACCTCACCAACTAAACTGAAAGTCTTCTTCTGAGAGGTTCTCAGCCAGCATATCCGTTAGAATCAGTTCACCTATGGCATTGCCGTCCGCATCAACCTCATAGGTAATGTGCACCCCTTCAGCGGAATCTGTAATTTCCAGACTGGCAAAGCCTATTCCCATCGTGGTCAGATCAATGATGTCGAGCCCGTCCTCAAAATCACTCATGGTATCAATACCACCACCAAAATCGAGCTCAATCATATCCGCACCCGATCCGCCGATCAGCAGGTCATTGCCAGCACCGCCGTTGAGCGTATCATTGCCCTCGCCACCATCTAGAACATTCTCTCCAGTGGTGCCGGTAATCACGTTGTCACCTTGCGAGCCTATCGCATTTTCAAAGTTCACGGTTGTCTCAACCGATCCACTCCCAAATACAGATTGACCAAGTTCCAGGTCAATATCCACGTCCTCTACGGAGTATGCGTAATCAACGGTGTCATTACCTTCGCCACCATCCATATAGTCAACATCATAGCCACCGGTGATGGTATCGTCACCTTCACCGCCATATAGAATGTCTTCTCCCCGGCCACCAAGAAGGGTGTCATTGCCGCCCGCGCCATTGAGATAATCATTACCGGACCTGCCATTCAGATAATCGTGGCCTTCGCCGCCAGTATGCACATCTTGCCCGTTTGAGAACCAGGTATCTCTTCGACCGGTCCAATGCTCGCTGATGTATTCAGAAATATCCTGCGTCGACCCATCAGCAAACTCCAAATTTTCAACCGGATGAATTTGAAAATTCTGAATGGTGATGGTCTCGCCATCCGGAAGACTGATGATCAAATCATCTCCCGACAAGGCGATAGTCAGGTCATTTTGCGCTATGCCTGCACCAAAGAGGATCTTGTCATTACCTCCGCTTCTGGAAGAGCCCAGATAGTCCTGCTGGTTGCCTGCCCAGTTGACATCTCGTTCTGCGGAAACCGGGGCTTGGGTGTCATCCATATCATCTTTTGTGTACGATGAACTGTTGTCTTTCCCATCGAATTTATTACGATCCGGAGGCGCAATTCCAACCCTTGTGCCTTCAATAATTACATCTGAGCAATCGCCCAGATTGTATACATAGGTATCATTTCCGCGACCACCATAGAGTGTATCATCAGCGGCCCCACCAATAAGTATGTCGCTACCAGCCCGACCATCCAGAATATTGGCACCGTCGGTACCGTTGATTGTATCATTGCCTCTGGAGCCAACGGCATTCTCGAAGTTGATTGCTATTTCTGTAGGGGAAGACCCGTTCCAGTCAATAGTGCCCGCGACCAGATCGATGACAGCACCTGTTTTGGTGTGCGAGACGTCAACCGTGTCGATACCATCCCCGCCATCCATAGTGCCAGTTCCCCAACCATCGGCGATATAGTCATCGCCAGAGCCACCATTGATAATATCGCGGCCTCCTGCACCAATCAGGTAATCATTGCCATCACCTCCATCGATGGTGTCGTCACCACGGTAACCGTAAATAGTGTCATTGCCCTCGCCACCGTCGAGGTCGTCATCGCGCCAGGTGCCGTCAATGACATCAGATTCTGTTGTGCCAACAAAACCATTGCCAGCAAGTGTGTCCGCAAGGAAATCGGTTCGCCAATCCAATAAGCCTGAATGGTGCGGGTCGATAAAGCTCAACATATCGTCAAGATCCCTGCTTTCCCCAAAAACGGAGAAGTGGATCTTATCCTTAATTACTGCCATTCTGGCTATTTCCCATTCAACAATTGGTCACGGCACCCAAAATCTGAGCACGCTCAAACACAATTCACCCGAAGTAAAAATCTGCTTCTGAAATCTGATCGGACGTAATGCCCTGCAGCTCCAGGTCACTTATTGCGAAAGCATTGCGGCCATTGCCGGAAAACTCATATCCGATTTCAACACTAAAGTCAGGATCCTGGCCTTGTAGTTCCTTGTCGGTAATAATCAAATCCGCAAAACTTAGTCCTGTGGAACTCAAATCGATGATATCAACGCCATCCTCAAAGTCATACATACGGTCGTGACCGTCGCCGAAATTCAATTCAATGATATCTGCGCCTGCGCCACCCGTTATCCAGTCATAACCATCACCGCCAATGATGCGGTCATTGCCATCACCACCCTTGAGTGCGTTATTTCCGCTCGTACCGATAAGGGTATCGTCGCCTTGTGAGCCAACGATGTTCTCAAAGTTTATTGCACTCTCGACTTGTCCGTTGGTCCAAGTAATGGTGCCAGAGGAAATATCAATTGTAGCCCCGCCCGCAGATGCGCCCGCATGGGAAACGTCAACGGTATCATTCCCGTCACCGCCGTCCATTGCGCCTGCGCCAAACCCATCAATAATATGGTCGTCGCCAGAACCGCCGTATATATCGTCGTCCCCGTTCCCTCCATCAATGTAGTCGTCACCAGCATCACCATAAAGGGTATCGTTGCCGCCACCGCCGTAGATTACGTCGTCACCTTCAAATCCATAAATTGTGTCATCGCCTAAAAGGCCATCAATAAAGTTACGCCCAGCGGTGCCGAGCATTGTGTCGTTTTGATCAGTGCCGCTATTGACCGCCCACAAAGAGGCTGCGGTGAAGTCGGAGGTAGTTAAGGTATGGAGCCCCTTTAGGGTAATTGTAAAATCAGCGGTCGCGTCACCATTGACATCACCCATAACGAGCGTGTCGCCATTAACATGTTCATATCTGAGAGTGCCTTTTTCACCATAAGTGAAAGGATCGGTGCCAATGAACAAAAACGGCTCATTTGTTCTCGGAACGCCGGTGATCTGGTCATCGAGATCCTCTTGATATGACAGACCTGAAATATGAATCTGATCTTCACCAGATACAAAGTCCTCAATAATATCGCCAGCATGGTAGCTAGGCCCTTCAGCAGCGGTATGCCCTCCGGCCAGTTCGTGGACAAAAATATCATTGCCTGCACCTCCGGTTAGGTTATCTACACCGTCACCTCCGTAAAGTGCGTCATTGCCATCACCGCCATTTAGATTATCATTTCCATCTGATCCAAACAGGGCATCGTTCCCAGCCATACCAAATAGTAGGTCATTCGCGTCGCCACCGCTTAATGTGTTTCGCTGACTGTTCCCTGTTAGAGTGTGAACGCCCGCACCAGAACCACCACTAATGTTCTCGACGTCTATTAGGGTTAGGCCGGCAGCTGCTCCAGCGTTGATCCCTGTGGTTAAGTTAATGGTAATATCTCCGTAATCTACGTTGCTGTAGAAGGACAGCGTATCCGACCCTCTGCCACCATCAAATGTATCCTGACCAGCGTTGGTGTTTATCGTGTAAGTGTCGTTGCCTCCACGACCTATAATTACGTTATCTCCGGAGTCTCCTGTTATTCGGTCGGCCAAACCTGACCCAGAAACATTCTCAATCTTCGAGTACGTGTCGCCCTGTGCATCGCCAAGGCTTCCGCTTCCACTATCTAAATTAACCCACACTCCGGACTTCGACGTCAAATAGTCTGCCGTATCGATACCGGCGCCGCCGTCCAGCTTATCGCCCCCTTTGCCGCCCTCAAGGATATCATCGCCCTTACCGCCGGACAGCGTGTCATCGCCAGCTTTCCCAAACATGCTGTCGCCAGCATTGGTTCCGGTTAGACGCTCTTTCTCATCCGTACCCACAATCTTATCAGGGTCTTCATCGGGGGAGAACTGGGACAAGCCGATCCCCAAAAAGCTGCCATAGCTTAATTCTGGATTCGTTTCGTTATACGTGAAGTCAAAATTGTAAACTTCGATAACCGCATCTTTATTTTGATCAACAACACCAACGAGATAACTTTCAAATGTTGCTTGGGAAGTGCTTCCATCTTCTGCTTCGATTGTAATATTCTCTACGAACTCGATAACATAGTATAAAATGGCATTTGCGTGATCCCTGTATCCCAGAAGTGGGATACCGCCCCACCAATCAATACCCTGGTCCTCAATTGGATAATCACCTAGATCAATGAGCGAGCCTCCGGTTAGTTCCAGGCCGTTGAAATAGACCGAACCATCGCCATTGCTGCCGTAGTTTTGGTATCCGAAGAAATCGCTGGAGGATTTGTCCACGATAAGATCGTTATTCCCCGCGAGGAAGATGTCGGTTCCAGCACCGCCTATGAGCACATCGCGCGCGGCATCCTCACCATATTCCTCAAAGCTAACGCCATCCCAATACCCGCCAACCAGAATGTCTTCCCCGGCATCCCCCGCTAATATATCAGAATCACCTTGACCAATGAGCGTGTCGTTGCCGTTAAATCCAAAAAGAGCGTTGTTTAACTGGCTGCCAGTGACATGGTCATTTACCGCAGCGTCAGCACTATTGGTAGCCACACCAAAATAGTTCTCGAAACCGGTTAGGGTTACCGTGCTGGTCCCAACGGTGAGAAAACCATCGCCGATTGGCTCTGTGCTAAGATCGTCAAAGGTAACGTTGACTTCAGTGACACCTGCATCAAGAATAAGACCTTCCAGACTGAGCACATCCCCGTCCACACCCAGTGTATCAACCGATTGGCCAGCCCAGCCGATAGGGCTCACAGAAATAGTGTTCGTGTTGGTGCCAGCGTCGATGTTGAGGCCAGATAGGTGTGACGAGTCACCCCGTAACTCTACATAGTCTGTCTGGTTGGTGAGAACAAAGCTTTCAACAGAGTGTGTACGAGTTGAAGTCTCTATTCCATTTTGCTCAGTTTGAATATTCGAAATAGATTTTATTTCCGACTCACCGTTGAGATAAGACGAATAAATATTGAATAAAGCCGAGCCAGAGCTTTTGGAAAGGTTGTAGGTGTCCACCCCGTCATTTCCATAAACCACTAAGTCGTTTCCAAAATCAATAGTGCTTTCTAAACCGCTGTAAATTGTATCATCGGTGCTCGAACCTTGGTATTCTTCAATATTTATTATGCTACCATCGGTAAAATCAACTGTGACGTTACCATGCAGATAACTATAATCAAGGGTATCGTGACCATCACCACCATCAATAACTGGCGCTAAGTCTTCCTGATCAGCTGCATGTGTGAAAACGCCCTCGGCAGGGGTCATGTTCTGTATATCAGGGATGCCGCCAGCGAGAGCGGTTTCTGGATCAATAATGAAAAACTTGTCATCACCATCCCCACCTGTCATCTGGTCTGATTGTCCCAAATCATTCTGGTTAAAATACCCAACCAAAATATCGTCTCCGGTGTTTCCGGTCAATGTGTCCGTAACCATATCTTTACCAGCCACAAGGTAAGAATTATTGGTACCGGCAATCAACGTGTCAGCTCCGTTCCCGCCGAAAAGATCACTGATACCATCGCCGACACTTAGTGGATTATTTGCGTCAAGAACATCATTGCCTGTGGTGCCCAGCCAGGTCTGGTTTCCCGGTTCATTCAGGTTGGTTTCAAAAGCACCAATCGGGGTTCCTTTTGCGGCTTCGTGCCGCAAAAGCGATGAAATGAAAGAATTGGAATTAACCGTTGGACCGTAGACCACGTTATTTGACGATCCGGGTAGATCCACAACTTTATAGGTATACTGATCATCAAGATTATTGGCGGTTCCACTTAAGCTGGCCCAAATTGCGGACTCATTGGCACCTTCGTAAACAAGTTCGCGATGACGGGCGGATTCTAGATCTGATCCGAATCCAGCAGCAACATAGTCGGCTACAGTAGCGTCAGGTATTTGATAGTGAAACTCATCTGTGGTCCAAGCATCTCGCGATATGACTGAGCCAAAAAATTCATCGACAAGCAATGCGTTTAATAAGCTGCCTGAACCTGCTCCATCCAATCCCGAAGGATCGGATGGAAACGCCCCAATCGTTTTCCAAGTATCATAATTTAACTCTTGTCCTTCCGGAACATAAACAAGGTATTCATGCCTTGCCAGCCCGTTTTCAACAAATCCAATTCCCTTTGATTCTATATATATCGGCATAAGATTGTCCTATTTTACACCACCAGCGGTGATATGGGTTATGTGCAATTCAAAAAAGTTAAAGCCTACAATTCCTTCACAGCGATAAAAAAATATGCGCCAAGGCAGGCTTCTAAGTTTACAAAATACTATTGAATAGTCTTGTTTATGGCGGTTACCTGGAGGTCCGCTTTCTCCAAGAAGGAAGTCCTCTCCGAGAAGTTCCCACCCGGTGTGCGAAAAATACTCAACAAGTTGGTCCCGCGAGCAAGCTATCCCAAGCAAGCTTGCACCATGATGGTCGCTTGCGAGTAATCCAAAGTCATTTCCCTCATTCAGGGTAAGTAATGTGTCAAGCGGTGGAGAACCGAGTAAATCAGCGCACTCGGTGTATGGGCCATCACCCGCTTCCTGCGCAGTGGCAGCAAAAGGAAGCAAAAATAGCACAAAGATTAGAAAAGGTAGGTGGCTCATTGTTTTCCCAAGCACGCTGCCGTCTAGAAGGATTCATTTTCATATGGAGACTGGGCTAATAAATGCGTAGAGTCAACCAAAAGCAGCATTGTGTGGTTATAAACCTCTATGGGGTGAACAATCAAAAGAAGAGCTAACTAACCTCGATTTCACCACAAAACATTGCCTCGCTTTCCGCTTCCGGTTCACAGGCAATGATTTCGCGTAACCGCAGAAAATAGTAAGCGGAGGTGTTGCAATGAACCCTGCAATGGCTGGCCGCAGTTCGCGCCGTCGTTCCAGCAACAAAACACTTGATCAGTCGATCTTGTTTATATTTGCTTAGGCGATTCTTTCTCATACTTCCTATGATAACCTCAAAGTTGGTTATCTAGGGCAGCCTCCAAAAAATGTTCGAACTTTTTCTGGCATTTATGGGGTTAACGAACCTTCGAAACGATGGGCACACCATTTTTGACACCAAACATTTGCCGATATCCAAGTTCCTGCAAAGCGGTTTGTACTGTTTCTTCACCAAGATCTTCCGGGTCGGTTTTTGCCAAACCATTCAGCCACCGGGTTGGCGTGCACCTGAGTTCGCCTTCACAGAGTAGCATCTGATCAAAGCTGTTGCGTAATAATTGCCGCTGGTAAACGGAATCGGCGTGCCTGAAGGCTTTGTTCAGTGATGTAGCGATGGACAGCAACTCCTCGTAATCCTCGAATGCCAGGCGGTTCTTTTCAAGCATGGCCAACTCTCCGCGCAGTTGTTCCATGTCAAAGGCAAGGTTGTCTTTGCGCAGTTTGAATGCGTCTTCATCAATCGTTCCGTCCACCAGCAGGTCGGTCAGACGATCTTGTTTGGCTTTCGCGTCAGCAATCCGCAACTTAGTCGAACGCTCCATGTCCTTCTGTCCATTCCCCTCAACCCAGGTGCGCAGCTTTTCCTTAATTTTGGCTTGATCTTCGGATGGGATTTCAACCTGTTTAAGAGATTCGACAACCTGATCCTCAAGCCGATCCTCTCGGATTGTTAGCTCTGGGCATTTTGCAGTATGACAGCGGTAATAAATGTGGTTCCGTTGTCTTTCTCCGGTCAGGAGCGTTTTGCAATGCCCACAAAATACAAGTCCGCGATACTGGAAGCCATGCTTGGTTGATTTCTTGCCGCAGCGGTTAGATTTCATAGCCTGCACCCGGCGGAACTGCGCCACACTGATTAGTGGCTCATGGTTGCCTTTGAAAAGTTTGCCGCGCACCAATATCTGGCCGCAGTAAAATGGTGTTCTGAGAATTGTTTCGGTATTCCGCCGCACGACCCGGCGGCCATTATATCCGGTCAGCCCCTGGCGGCCCATTTCCTCTGTCAGGGTAGTAATCGAATATTCACCTGTCAGATAAAGACGGAACAGCTCTTTCACCAATGGTGCTTTTACTGGATCAACTGATTTCAACTGCCCACCACCTTCATCCCGATAACCAATAGGTGCGCGGAAGGGATAAATCCCCTGCTTCAACCGGCCATAGAGACCTTTCTTGGCTTCTATGCTCAGGTTGCGGGAATAGTCAGCGGCCAGCGCCATCTGAATGTCCGCAAGCAACCGTCCGCCACGGGTGTCAAAATCCAGACTGTCCGCTGCAAAATACACTTTCACGCCACTGCGGGCGATTTCGTCCAGTCGGGCCCAGTCAGAAAAGTTACGGGCGGAGCGGTCAATTCGGTGCATGATCACCCCTTTGACTTTGCCCCAACGCAATTGTTTGAGCATATCGCCAAAAATAGGTCGGCCAGATTTTGACGCCGTTTCCAGTTCTTCAAACCATTTGGTTATTTGAATTCCGTTTTGACTCGCAAAGACCGTGATGGCGTCTTTTTGTGCGTCGAGTGAAGTACCCTCACCTTGCCTGGCGGTGGACACCCGAATGTATCCAAAACACGATTTCATTGTTCGTCAGAGTTATCCTCGGACTCTATCAGATCCTCAGGATTTAGCGAATCCGGCCAAGGCCATTTGCCGTCTTTTTGCATCTGCAAACAGATGTGTTTGCAGAGCTCTATATGCCTTTCTAAATGTTCATCATGGGTCATGACATTATTCTATTAAATCAGCGCGTCTGACAAAGGCGCTGGAACTTTGTTGCTACCGATTATTGCGGGCCATGTATCTGCTGAAAATACCCGCGCTTTTTGCCCATCTATCATCAATTGCACAAAGGCTCGATGATTGGGTTGGTTGATTAGATCACGAATAGCAATCGTATTTAGTTGCCGCGCAAATGTTGGTGCATCTTGTGCACCTATTCGAAACACCATCAAGCTGCCCACATTCCCCATTACCGCTTCAAACACTTCTTTATCAGTTTGCACGATGTGCTGGTGAGCCAGCGTGATCCCCAGACCATACTTGCGCATTTCTGATAGCATTCCGGCGAAGGCAGAGGTGGTGAAGGAATGGAACTCGTCAACGTACAGCATAAACAGGCGGCGCTGCTGTTCTGGTTGATTATGCCGCGAAAAGGCTGCGTTCATAATGCTGGAGACAATAAGACCCCCAAGAACATTGGCGGTGTCAGTGCCAAGCTGGCCCTTGGCAAGCGAGACAATCAGGTTTTGCCCCTCGTCCATAATTTTGCGAAACCGTAACGGCGTTTCAGGGGCACACAAAGCTTTGCGCACAATAGGGTTAGCAAGAAATGCACCGAGCTTGTTGGCGATCGGGGCGACACCATCGGCGGCATTTTGGTAGTTCATGCGTGGGAACTCTTCGGTCCAAAAACCGCGCACCTGTTCATCACTGACGTGGGCCAGAACGGAGCGTCGGAATTCTTTATCCACATACAATCGCACAACATCTTTTATGTCAGCTTGGGGCGTTTCCAACAACGCCAGGATGGCATAGCGCAGCAAGTGCTCCATTCTTGCACCCCAGGCATCGGGCCATTGTTTCTTTAGCGTTTCAATCAGGCCTGATGTGACTAAGGGCCGAAATGCAGCGGAAACGCGCGTAAGCGGATTGTATCCGTATGGGCTTTGTGGGTCGGTAACTTGCCAGTATAGATGTTTCGTTTCCAGGTTTTGTGAAAGATCAGCAGCAAGATCACCATGCGGATCAATAAGACAAAATCCAATACCAGCCTTCGCATCCTGCATTGCCAGATTAAATAGCAACGTGGATTTTCCGGTGCCCGTTTGGCCGATAATATACAGATGCGCCAGCCGGTCTTTTAGCCGAATACCAAAAGGTTGCAGGCGGCGATGGTTGTGGGCATTACCAAGTTCTGTGACAAGGTTTGGATCAAAATTCATGTCGGTATTGTCTGTCAAAAACCACCGCCGCCCAAGGCCTTGAAAGGCTGTCAAAATTGATATCGTAGCCAATGATATTCCATGCCCTTGGACAGATCTCCATAAACGATATGCTGAACACAGATCAGTTCTTTGTATCACCTTGCGCCGGGTGCGCCTGAAAACCTTTCGGGCGGCCACCCTAACGCAAGGAGATGAAACCATGGGATACATAAAGCCCAAACCAGAAGAACTTGTTGGCTCTTACCCCGTTTGCGGCCAATGTGGGGCCAAAAGCATTGTGCGGGACGCCTGGGCTAAGTGGAATAGCTCAGCCCGTGAATGGGTGCTCAAAGCGCTCTTTGACGAATACGCTTGTGATAAATGTGGAGAACGCCACACACCAGATTGGAAGGTGGATGAGGAGTTTCGCAAGAAACGCATCTGTCGCCTAAATGACGAAATACGCATCGGTAATTTCAAGCACGGCTCCATAATGATGACGGTCGGCATACAGTCCATGAGTGACGAATGCCGCGCAGCTATCGTCGATCAGATCAGCCGCTTTGACAGCTTTTCCGAAGATAATGATCCCCACGGGGAACACGACTTTGGCAGCCTGGATGTGGCGGGCTATAAGGTTTTCTGGAAGATCGACTATTTCGATCTGAAGCTCAAATGGCATTCACCGGATGCGGCCAATCCTGATGTGACCCACAGAGTGCTGACTATTATGCTGGCCAGTGAATACTAAACCAACCGCCCCAAAAGTGGGGCGGTTTTCTTGATTTTGAGCTGCATTGCTGGTCATCGGTTTCCGCGCCAACTCCGCCTATCGATTACACATCGCAAGTCTGCCTTCGAATGCTCCTCAGGTGTTGGAAACCGGGTGTTTACGAGTGTTACGCGGGCTTGTGAAACGAGTTCCAGTTCTTCGATGAATTGTATAGTTTCTTCCGTTAGCTGTTCGTAGCGCCTTGCGTTCTGATTGTTCTCTGAGATGTAGTCGGCAAATGTTAACGCGACGTCTGTGGGGGCGTTAAGCTTGCATGAACGCCTAAATAGTTCCCAATCAAACCAGCCTACTCGACGATCTCGCTTAGTCGTCGAGGTGATTTCGGCCTCTTTAAGTGTCTGACCATCCAAACCCGCGGATTTAGCAATCTCAAAGAAGTCTGTTTCATGTTTAAGATCGCCCGATGTTCGTCCTTCTCCTTCAGGATTTGCAACACGAATTGGTGTGCTACGGGTGACGAGAATAATTCGCCTCACACGAGCTGGTGATATTCCAGCCTCGGCGAGGCAACCCGCAACGTTAGTGTCTCTGGAAGTCACATATGGATAGGGACCATGATATAAACTAAGCCCGCTTCCCTGAGTGCCTTCAAGCAATATGGAAGCATTTCGGGAATAAGCTAATTCTAGCCTTTTCAGCGTTGACCCTCTCGGGTTTACCCCTTTGCCAACAAATTTTGACAACTCTTCGATATCACGAGCGAGTTTGGTTTTTTCATTTCTTCCTAATATTCGTCTCGCGGCGGCGCTCCCGCTTCCGCTGCCTGTGGAAGAGATATCACTCTTCAGGTTTGTTTCTGCAGATTTGTCCTTTTCTTCAATGATCATGGCGTTTGGGTCAATAAATAAACGTTGCTCGTCAATGCCGCAATCTTCGATCTCCGATAGGAGTTTAGCGATATCTATGGTCATTCCAGGCCCGAGAAGTATCTCTGCATCACAATCTTTCGATCCTGAAGGTAGCTGATGATAAGTGTACTCGCCAGTTTCACTAGAAACTGTATGACCAGCATTCGGCCCACCTACACGTACTAGAACTTCGTATTCTCTGGATAAGTACGCGGCAATGTTTCCTTTTCCCTCGCTTCCAAACTGTCCACCTATGATCACGTCCACACATTGCCGTGTTTGGACTGGCGTTATTCTCAGCGCCGCGGTTGCTCGTACAAATACATCTTCAGCGTCGTTCCTAGTAACATCAAGTCGAATATCGGCGTCTCGTTTGAACCAAATAATGTCGTCTTGGTGCCCAAAAAGGGGGTCAGCATCTTGCCAAATTCCGGTGACTGTATCAGGACGCTCTTGTTGACGTTTTTTGAATTCAGCTTCGAGGAACCAATCCTGAGCAAACAAGTGGATATGTACTACGTCAAAGGCGCTTTGGTTTCTGAAGTATTCAAGTTGCCCTTTGTGTCGGATATGATCGAGTATGAATGTGTCGTGGTTTATACTACTTTCAACGGCCGCTACTACCGCGTCATGTACCCACCGGTAATTACTACTGGAATCTTGGCAATCGCCAAACTCCTGTAATTCGCTTCGAGTTAACTGTTCGCCAGATGCTTCCATCAGTAAGTCGCTGGTTTTAATAAGTTGGTAGCCGTACTCTTTTGATAGTTTTTGAGCCAGCGTGCTCTTCCACGTGCAAATTCTTCCACTAATTACTATGACCTTTTTCTTCATGATCTGCTCATGTTATCGAGGATAATTTTGGCCGCATGGCTGGCTGAGATGTCGTCATATAGGATCACTATATCGGCAATTTCACCCAAGCTTCGGGCAACTATTTCATTGGGGTGAAGTACCAGCTCTTCATACGAGATTTCGTACTCATCTGCATTGGTGTGGCGGGTCCGTGTAGACAACCGGTGCCTCAAGGTATCTTCAGAAGCGTGAAGGTGTATATGCAGAATCTGGTTACCGAAAGTCTCTCGAAAATGCTTAACTTGTCGAGGCTTTCTTACACTATCTAGCAACCAGAGAGCTTGGTGCTTAGCGGCGGTAATCTGTGGGGCCGCAACTTGGTCGACAACCCAGCGATAATCCGTATCAATATCCAGTTGATCCCCAATTTCTTGAAGGTTTAGCCGTGTAATGACCAATGAGCGAAGCTCAGCAATAGACTTCAAGTGTTCGCTCGATTTTATGGCTTTGAATCCGTGCCTCTCAATCAATTCAACCGAGAGAGATGATTTTCCTATTCCTGCGGGTCCACTCAACAACAATATCATATCTAAACCTTGTCAAATTCGAGTCCATTTCCCCTCCAATCTGGGGCT
>Ga0209345_10002070_pt1 | contig 22911 bp, 21 predicted proteins | sample Cruoilmetagenom7_FD_187294 | JGI IMG/M metagenome (GOLD analysis project Ga0209345, IMG submission 187294) | Oil polluted marine microbial communities from Coal Oil Point, Santa Barbara, California, USA - Sample 7 (SPAdes) (version 2) | ecosystem: Environmental > Aquatic > Marine > Oil seeps ...
TTTGCCCTTTTTCTTGACTCATATCTATTTCGTCTCCTTTTCTCAACAGCTTCGGAAAAAACCACCCAACTCTATTCCTGTATTGCTGGTACTCTTCTCCAAACAACTTAATTAGTTGCTCCTCTTCAGCCTTTGTTGTAAGACCCATCCCTATTATGACAAACAGCGCAAACACTGATGGCCAGAGGGCAGCAAGTGTCACACTCAAACCTACAAGAATCAGTACATATGAAACGTAGTACGGGTGCCGCACGATACTCTGTGGTCCATTCTGTACTAATCTGTGCTGCGTACAAACTCCAGATATTGAAGGTCTCAAGTACTCCCCGGCGAAACCGAGTGCCCAAGCTAAGAGTCCCGAGCCAAAATAGAGAATCATCAATCCTATGACTTGCAGAAATGACACTATCAAGAGTGAGAAAGTTGCGAGTTCAAGTGTTCTGTAATATCGATTCAAAAACAGAAATAAGATCCCAATCACCCAAACCCGCCAGGTGATGAAGTAGCCGACCCTCACCAAAGCGAGAAAAACTAATTATAGGGAATATTCTGCTTGTTAGAACCACAATGTCCTTCCTTGCCAAACTCAATATAGTAGCATACGCTGACAAAGACAATAGACAATAATGGCAACGAAATCAGAACCATTATAAGTCTTTCTGTTAACATACCACCCCTTGAAACTCTGGGTCTACCCAACTTAATTAATAAATCACTATGTTTTTAAGTTTCTACCTTACTGGTTCCTAATAACACGCACCACTCCAGATTGGTGTCTGCTACTGGTAAACCATCAATTCTTGCACCTTCCAGGACAACACCAGGCGGTGTAGGGCACGCACTTCCCACACAGACGTTTTTCACTCCCACCTCCCAACCCGCTTCAGTAAAGCACTCTAATGTTGTACGTCGATATAGCAGTGTTTCCAATTTCGCTTCACGAATCACTTTTGCGTTTGCCTCATCTTCTTCTGGAAAAAAGTGGGAGACAGCCAAGAATTTTCCAAAGACCATCCTCCGCAGTTCTCTCAGCAAGCTCCCTGGGTCTTCGATATTGGGAAGACCCAGGTTTGTTGTTAAAATTTCAACTGCTCCATCCTTAAACGGCGTTCGCCGTGCATCAAACGCAAGCAAACTGACGTGATCATATAAACCAAAACTTTCCAACCATCGACGATCCCTGCGCAGCACGCCGGGGCTGAAATCGGTGGCAACAACAGGGCGCTTTAGTTTACTAACTACCTTCTCGACTAAATAACATCTCCCTGAAGCCAGGTCGACGATTGGCCCATCGATCCCGGAAAGCCATTCAACAACATAATCCAATTGGCTATTCCAGCAGTCTATATACTCCGGAGTATACAAGTCCTTGTTTGCTGATTTTTCCACTATCTGTGCTTCATTGTATTTTCCACATTCTTCCAATACAAGCGCTCGAAAGAATCGATCTGCGGGAGCCAATGTATCCATCGGTACTTCCATCAATTCCCGCTCAATCTCAGGATGCTCTCGTAGGTATTTAATCACCCCGCTGTCTACCTGCTCCCACATATCATTGCGTGGTAACTCCGGTGTAAGAAACAGCCCAATTCCATCACGAACAGGATATACAGCATCACACACACTACAGTGTGCTTCCGCCGCTTCTATACGATCTCCGCTGCGCTCAACAATGGTCCATTCCAACTTATCGTGGCAAACTGGACATTCCAACATTTCAATCAGATAAGTATGCATTCAATCCTCCGTGCTTTTTAACGGAAAAACTAAGTTTACGAACTAATTATAATCATTTGATTTTAATGTTAAACTTTTACCTAAAAATAACTAATCTCATTGAGATGATTATAAATTATTGTCTCGTGGAAATTACTCACGGTGCATCCCGATCACCTCCAACGAGAGGGGATGCAGAGCAATTATAAACAATCGAAATATATCATTCCATCAATGAACGAACATTAGCGCACATCCTTTCGACTTCATCTTGACCTCCAACTGGACGATCAGGCCACTCAAACATCTTAAACCCCCAGAACTCGCGAGGAGTACCAGGGTATCGAGGAGTAACCCAGATATGAAGATGAGGGATATTGTGACCCAAGACGAACACATAAATATGCTCAGCATTCACGCCTTTCTTTAAAGCTTTGCTTACATCTCTGATCACTCTCCCTATGGTCTCTGCCTCTTCGTCATTGAGCTCTGCCCAAGTAGGGATATGCCTCTTTGGTTCAACAATAAAACCACCGAAAAAAGGTGTGCTCTGGTCCGATGCAGACCAGGAATGCCCTGAAAATACCAGCTCGTCTTCATAGATAGGTCCGCCAGGCACAAATTCTAATCCACTGTGCTTCCGGCAAACAAAACAACCATTTTGATCAGCCACGATTCTCCTGAATTAGTTTGCGAAATATTGGTTTTCTAATCATCTATTTTATAGATCTTCTTAATAATAGTTTGTCTCCATTTTTTTGACTATAGTTAAATCTCTAGTAGGATTGCGAGCCTTCCTCTATTTAATCCCTTACGTAGTTGCATGGCAGTTTCAAATCAAATCTCTTTTTTCCTCACACACATAAGAAACGGTTGTATATTAGGTACGTGAAATAATTTTTTCCTTAAATCATCCATCTAGGTAAAAACAGCTCTTCATTAAAAGATAAATTACTATATACTATTTTTAAGGTATTAATACTCACTAAGAAATTTAATAATTTTAAGAATGGAAGGAGAACAAATGGCACAAGATTTTACCATCATGCTCCCTAACCGCCCCGGTGTGCTCGCCAATTTAAGCACTACCCTGGGCAAAGCCGGCATCAACATCGAAGGCGTCAGCGGCACTCAGTACCAGGATAAGGTCGTATTGCATGTACTCTTTGATAAAAGCGAAGAAGCGCAGGCTCTTTTGTACAAGAACAAAATCACCATTATGTCCATCCGCGAGGTGCTCGTCATAGATATAAAAGATACACCCGGTGAACTGGGCAAGATCGCTCAAAAGATTGCCAACGCGGAAGTCAATATTGACTTTTTCTATCTCGCCACAGGTAACCGCATTGTCTTTGGCGTGGATGACCCAGAAAAAGCAATCGCTGTTCTGTAATCAGATAAACAAGTTCCACCTTTAATAACCTCGTCTTAAAACCATCACATGCATGGCTGTTTTTCTCTGCCGCTTATCGAAGGTATGCAAACAGGAGTGAATAGGCACTTAATCTGAAAATACGAATATGAGGAAAACAAAGTCACATTTGCAGCCAGTTAATATAATTTTTCAGAGGTAACAATATGGGAAAATTACTTTTAGGCATTGATATCGGCACATACAGTTCTAAAGGTGTCCTTTGCCGCCCAAACGGGAAGATCATCGCTCAAGCGCGCGCAGAGCACGGCATTTCCATCCCTCAGCCCGGCTATGCGGAACACGATCCTGATAATGTCTGGTGGGCAGACCTTACTGCCATTTCACGTGAACTCACCACCCAGGTTCCAGCCGGTGATCATATCGCTGCATTCGCGGTTAGTGCTATTGGTGCCTGCCTGCTTCCTGTCGATAAACACGGCACGCCTCTGCGTCCCGCCATCCTTTACGGCATTGACACACGTGCAGCAGACCAGATTGAACAGCTCGAATCCACCTATACTCGCGAAGCGCTCACGGAATTCAGCGGTATGCGTCTCTCCACCCAGGCAATCGGACCAAAAATTCTATGGGTCAAACAGAACGAACCTGAGATCTATAAGAGAACCCATCAGTTCCTCACTTCCACCTCATACCTGATCCATAAACTGACCGGCGAATTTGTCATTGATATTTCCACCGCGACCGAATTCAACCCGCTCATCAACATCCACACGCTCCAATGGGATGATAAATACGCCGATGGTATTGTCAATCTTGAAAAACTGCCCCACCTAGGCTGGTCAAATGAGATCGCCGGACATATCACTCCAACAGCGGCAGAGGCAACCGGCATCCCAGCAGGCACACCTGTTACTTTTGGAGCTGTGGACGCACTTTCCGAAGCGGTCAGCATTGGTGTTGTCAACGCCGGAGAACTAATGATCATGTATGGCAGTACCGCTTTTTTAATATTTCTAATTAAAGATCCGGTTTCCACAGATAAGCTGTGGCTCGAAGCGGGTGCTGTTAAAGGCATCTACAGCTATCAGGGCGGACTCTCTGCCAGCGGCTCCTCCACAACCTGGTTCCGCGACCAGTTTTCCAAGGACTTATTAAAGGATGAAAAATCTGGTGGACCAAATGCCTATGCAGCACTCTCAAATGAAGCCGCTTCCTCCGCGCCCGGCGCAAATGGGCTCCTCATGCTGCCCTATCTCAGCGGAGAACGTACGCCCATCTTCGACCCAAAAGCACGCGGAATCTTCGCAGGCTTTGCGCTCCACCACACCCGTGCTGACCTGTACCGCGCGGTGCTGGAAGGCACTGCATACGCCATCCGCATGAATCTCGAAGCTATGGGGGAAACAGGTGCGCAGGTTGCGTATGCCACCGCGGTTGGCGGTGGCACAGTCAATGAACTCTGGCTTCAGATCGTCAGCGATGTATCTGGATTTCCACAGGTCATCCCTGAAAAAACCATGGGCGCATCCTATGGAGATGCCTTTTTAGCCGGATTGGCAGTTGGAGCTGTGAATGGGTTGGATGCTGTTAAGCGGGACTGGGTATCGATTAAAAAGAAGATCACTCCCGATCCAAAAAAGAAAAAAACCTATGACAAAATGTATTCCCTCTTTAAAGACCTTTATCAGAGTTCAAAGAAGGTAGTGCATCAACTGGCGGATTTACAAAAGTAATCTATCGACTCTGACAATTTATTAAATATGGGATCGAGGGAATATTTATTATTCCTGAGTTATCCATTATTGAAGTTCATGGTTCATATCCAGCATTGCCGCCATACAAGGCCGATACCTGCTTTCAGCTCGCTGTTTAATATTCTCTAATGAGAACAACGCACCAAACTGTTCTAGAGGAAATGAAGCTGATACCGCAGCACGGCATAATGCTTCCTGAATTTTATCTGACTGGACAAATCCGACCAACAGGCCGCCGCAATATGCATTTCCTGCACCTGTCTGGTCTACAACTTCCTCAACGTTAGCTATCGGAACGCGAATGAAGTTGCCCTGTGAATCAGCAAATGTACTCCCACTTGCTCCTTCACGGATTACCACTCGTTTGGCACCATATTCTAAATACTTTTTTAAAATATCTTCTGTATTCTCCAACCCCATCAGCAATCGTGCTTCCTCCAAATTCGGTGATACGCAATCGACCAATGGGAGAACATCTATCAACTTATCGCGATTCTCCGGCACACAATCTCTCTGCCACGGTTCCCATAAAATAAAAGGGTTTCCACGCTGGCGAAGAAACGACTCCCATAAAGCAACCTGGTTGCTTTCAGTATGCAAATGTACGCCCTGCAGTTCGTCAAACACATCTGGGAAATCGTGAATATCTATTTCCAGTTGTGAAAAATCATACAGATCTGAACGCAGAACTTCCCTGCGCGTGCCGTCTGTTTCAAACAACTGCCAGGCACGAATTGTTTTCGCATCAAGCGTAATTAGACCACGTACATCGAATACTTTTTTAAGTTTATTCATTAAACTTGAAGGGAAATCATAGCCAATGTTCGCCACCAGCCCTACCTGCTCACTCCATACCCGCATACCCATTACAGCATGTGTTCCCCCGCCACCAAGGCAGCCCATATGCGTAGTCCCATCCGGCAAAACTATGTCGTCGATGATCACAGAACCAACTGATATAAACATTTTCTATAAGCCCTTTTTTGGCAGCCTGTAGTTTTTTACTACAGGCTGCTAATATTTTTACTCATCCATTGATTCCCAACAATTCAAATGGATTCCCATGAGGATGCGAATATTCTTCAAATATTATCTTTATTCGTTAACCACCTGCATAAACTTCGCCATGAGATCATAATCCCATTCTGCCAGCATAGATTCCTTTGTCCATCCGCTGAGAGGTTTAAAAGAACTGCTCACAATTGCACCATCACAAATTTGCAATGCTTCTTTGATGTTTTCTGGTTTCGCACCGCCACCCAACAGTATAGGAACGTTTAAGTTTGCCCCTTTTACCTCTTTTAGCATTTCCAGCGATTCATCGAAAGAGAATCCAGCCAGGATCAATCCATCCGCCCGGCTGTGAACAGCTGCAAAATGGGCTGCTTCTACTAATGGTAGTTCACCCAGCGGCTTTCCTGTGTGATCATACACATCAGCCAAAATAGCGATATCTTCAGCTCCAATCTGAGTTCGATAGGTTATCGCTTCATAGGCACACCCCTCCAGGAAACCTTCAACTTTAACCATAACGCCTGTATATACCTTGATGCGCACAAATTGGGCGCCAATTGCCTGTGCGACAGCCAATGGTCCACGCGCGCCGTTGCTCATCATACAAACGCCCAAAGTCAACTCAGGGAATTCTTTCCGAATCACGGCTCCTACAGCGGAAAGAAACGCTATTGAATGAGGTTGGATTTGAGGTGCGGAGGGCAGGTCCCCTAAGTCTTGAATATAAACCGCGGGCACCCCTGCGCGTACCGCTTTTTCAACATTTCGAAGCGCAAAATCAATGACCTCATCCATCGGCATCGAAGTGGGTTGGTTGAAAGCAGGTGATGGCGGCATATGCAGCGCCGCAATAACTGAAGGGGTTTTTTCAGTAAACCGAACGGGCTTGTTCATTATTTCCAATTCTCCCATGTTTCGCTGGTTCTTATACGGCTGATCCCCCCGCCTCCTTCAATGCTGCGTCCGCCTTTAAAATCACGGAAATATGGTTCGCCTTTTTCTTCTGCAACATACGCGGAGAATAGCTCCCCAGGAATAGCTGTGATTAGCGGCGAGAACATTTCTTTCACTTCTGGAATGGGGAAATGATAATCCGCATGTTCTGTTATACCCACTGCTGATTTTGGAGCAATAACTGCCAAACTTCGACCGATCTGTTTTGCTGCAACCGCCATTTCTACAGAACGTGATAAATCTCGATCTCCTGCGCTAATTATAAAAGTGGGTGTAGTCTTGTTCTTAGCGAAATACTGTAAATGTGCCCATTCTTCCACATCCTGCCCAAGCGCTGAATCACCTGAGGCCTCAAGCACTTTTGCAGCAGTGAACAAGGAAGTCGCATAGTTGGGACCGCTACCAGCAAAGACAAATTCTCCTTCATTCGCCCATTCTTGCGCGGCTTTCTTTGCAATTGGATCACATTCTTCAATTGTTTTACTGGCCAGATCCGCAAAGTCATGAATTTCAGCTCTCAGCCCTGCTGCTTGAGAATTGTTTAATTGTCCACGGATCTCAGCGATTCGGATCGCAGTCAAGAAAAGGCCCACTTGACTGGTAAAGTAACTGCGCACACCGGGGATTATCACGCCTTCTGGTGAAGGAAATTCAGGCACTGGAACATCTAAAATGGTGTCAGCTTCTTTTCCCACAGCGCTGTCAGGCGTTGCAGTCAAGGCAATAACCGTCGCACCTGCTTGTTTACCCATACGCAATGCTTCTGCTGTGCGCGATACGGCGCCTGAAACAGAAATCCCAATCACAAGATTTGTTTTAGGGCCTGTTTGGGGAATGAAACCCGCTGCGTAGCGTCCGAACAACATAGAGGCCATAGGGTCATCAGGAAGTCGGGTTAACGATTCGAATGCCAATTCAGTAGCGAGGGACGCGTGATGTGAATCACCGCAGCCAACAACATAAAGACGCTTAACAGAGAGGCAGAGCTCATGGTCTAATTTTGTTCGGATAGTATCATCAAGCGGTTGAAAAATCTGGTTCATTAACTCCGGCAAACTGTGGATCTGTTCAATCATGTAATTCATTAAATGTGGTTCTCCTTTTTTTGGTTGGTTTTCATAAATTTTTGAACTTCTAACAAAGTGGGTAATCCCCCACGAGCGCCAATCTTTTGTACTAAAATTGCTGACGCGGCACTAGCAAATTCCAGGCAGTGCTGAAGATTCCAGCCAGCCAGGATACCGTAAAGAAATGCGGCATGGAAACAATCACCTGCTCCAGTTGTATCCTTTACCGGAACATCATATACCCCTGTTGAATATCGAGCTTCCAAAGTAAAAACTTCTGCTCCTTCACTGCCCCTGGTCAGAACGACAATTTCTGGCCCCTGGGAAAGCATCTCCTCAACCCCATCCTCCGCAGTACCAATTCCGGTAACCACACGGATTCCCTCCTCACTGGTAAAAATAATATCGGTATGCCGAAGCATCGCTTTCGCGGCTTTTACGTCTATTAAGCTACTCACTTCCATATCAACCACCACTTTTCCCCCTCCCGAGTGGATTAATCGCGCGACTTCGATAAACCAATCCTGCTTATAAAACTTCGTGTAACCAAGGCGAACTTTCACCAATGATTGTTTTATACTGGTAGTAAGAATCGGCGGGGTTGGTAGTATCGGGACAACCAGAATCGTCCTTTCACCACTGGGAGTCAAAATGATGACTGTGAAATCAGTTGAACTTTCCTCAAGAACAACCGCATCGGATGTCTCCACACCAAACAATTCGAAATCTCGCATAATGGTTTGGGCAAAAGCATCCCCGCCCACCAAACCACCCCAGCCAGTACGCAGCCCCAACTTTGCGGCTGCGCAGACAGTATTCGCGATAAAACCTCCTGCCAATTGCCCGGCATAATTGACAAACAACTTCTCCCCATCCTGAGGAAAACGAGGGGCCTTTAAAATCAGATCAACTGATGCGCCGCCTAAACAATATAAATCAACCATTATTCCTACTGCAGTGTTTTATATAGTAAATTTTTCCATCCTTGAATATCAATTTCCCAACACACTTCGATATTCGCTTCTTTTTTAGTAACCCCCAACTGATCGACCACAGTCATCCCGAGGGTAACTTCACTGTCTATTTCAACATCCACGAAATGTGCGCTGCGCTTGGTGCAAATACTTGGATCGAGTGCGACCGCCATAGTAACTGGGTCGGGAAGTGCAAGCCCTGGTTCAGCTAACCACTCCTTATTTGTCGATATGGCATGCGCATTACAATCGATTGTAAAATCTGCCAAAGGGGTGTTGAATGAGCGCACGTGGGCCATCTCTTTTTCTATTAAATTTGCAGATCCACGGCAGTGCTCCCATCCCACCATCAAGAGTGGTATTCCTGAATCAAAAACAATCTTGGCTGCTTCCGGATCCACATAGACATTGAACTCAGCCGCAGGAGTTACATTGCCAAGGGTAGCCGCAGCGCCTGCCATTGCATAGCACATAGAGATTTTTTCAGCAATATCCGGTGCGATCCTCAATGCTAAAGCAATGTTAGTAAATGGACCCAAGGTGATTAAAGTGATATTCCCCGGGTTAGCTCTTACCGCATCAATTAATGCTTCGACAGCATTTCCTTCAGCCAAAGGAAGACTGGACTCCGGGTAATTCTTGTTCCCCATCCCATCATCGCCGTGAAAGAAATAACCCCATGTGGACTCACGTACCAACGGCTGTGAAGCACCCAGGTACACAGGTGTTTTCTTTCCACATAATTCAACAGTATAAAGAGCATTTTTTGCCCCTATTTCAACATGCACATTTCCCGCAACCACTGAAATCCCGAGCACATTCACATCAGGCCATTGTAGTGCCATTAATATAGCTACAGCATCATCTGAGGCAGTATCAGTATCGATCCAAAAATTACGCATTTTTCTCCTCTTTTTTTTATTAGATAGTTTTCTTTGTTAAGCGTTCTCTGAAAAGATCAAGCTCCCCAATATCTGTGTCAATAATTATCTTTCCCATCACAAACATTTTTTATTCAGAATCACCCATTATGCGTAACAACACACGCCGAGTGCGGGGGCCATCAAACTCAAAAAACAGTACGCTTTGTGAGCCACCAATAACTATTTCACCATTTGCAACGATCAATGAAAGGCTGTTTCCAATCAAAACAGATTTAACATGACCAGATGCATCAGCTGGAGTATCATAGATATGATGAAAATCGACTCGCGTAGGCACCAGCCGATGTGTTTCGCTGATGATATCCTTAAGTGTTAATACGTCCATGGCTGAATTGATCGTAACTCCTGCAGTTGTATGTGGGACAAAAACCACACAAACACCTTCTTTGATTTTACTGTCGTAAACAGCCTCCTTTATTTCTTCTGTAAGGTTAATAAGGCATTCACTTGCTTCTGTGTTTATTTTAATTTCTTTATACATAGTCTCCACATTTCTTTTCTAGTTTTGAATGATCTTAATTTTCTTCTTTCTTAACATTCTTCAATAACAATCATCAGTCATTTTCCAAATCAGCGATCACTTCTTCCATGCCATTGCGAACAACCGTTTCTGATTCACCTTTCCTTGATCTTAAGAAATCCACCACATGTTTTTTGTCAGGCAAAGAAAAACCAGCGCCATAAACTGAAGCAGCAAGCGCGCCAAGTGCACTTGCTAACACAGCGGAAGCAGGCAAACTCAACCCATGCGTCCACCCATATAACAAACCTGCGGTAAACGAATCTCCCGCGCCAGTTGTATCAACTGCATCAACAGGAAAAGATGGACAGAAAAACCGGCCCTTTCCATCAGCCACAAAACTACCTTCCTCGCCCAATTTAATTGCCGCGAGCTGAATACCTGATGAGAGCAATAAATCAGCAGCTTCTTCCGGTGATGTAGAGCCAAACAATGCGGAAATCTCCTGAGGGCCACTTATGCAAATGGTAAGCTCACCCAATAGATGGCGCAGATCCTTTGGCTTCTTGATAGCTGGCTCAAGGCCTGTATCTAAACAAATTTGAACATTATGGATTTTAGCTAATTCCACCGCACGCCAAACAGCGTTTTTTTGTGGGGGCTTCAGCAGTGCGTAACCAGAAATATGCAGTATACCAATATTCTTAAAAGCATCCTCATCAACATCTTGAATATCTAACTGAATATTTGCACCGCGATTAGAAAACATCGTCCTTTCCCCATCAGGAGTAACAATAATAAAAGTAAGGCCGGTTGTGCTTTCCGGTTTAACATAAACATGCTTTTGATTAATATTAGTTTGCGCTAATTCCCGGGCCATCTGTTCAGCCCAAACATCTTTTCCAACACAGCCCAACAAACTCGTTCGTTGTCCCAGGTTGTCAAGAACAATAGCAGAATTAATAACCGCCCCCCCCATTTCCACTTTTACAGTTTCAGTTAATCCATCTCTTCCCGGGGTTGGGAACTCAGAAACTGGCCAAACAGTATCAATATTAATATCGCCCAGCATTAGAATTTCCCTGCCGCTCATGCTCTCTGCGCCCCGCCTTCATTTGCATTTTCGTATTTTTTAATTGCGTCTACAAAAGCCGCAATTCTTTTTAAATCCTTTTCCACAAAACTTCCAGGTACATTTGTTGAGGTATTACTGTCCACCCCCCACGGATGTATCTCACGAATTGCATCGCAAACATTTTCCGCCGTTAAACCACCAGCCATTATGACAGGGATTTCAACAGATTCAACTATCCGTCGGCTAATATCCCAATCATGAGTAAAACCAGTCGCGCCAACGCCAGGAAAACCCGCCTTTTTGGTATCCAGTAAAAGTAAATCACTCACCGCAGCGAATTGTTGAGAAAGCAGAATGCTTTTTTCGTCCTCAACAGAAATGGCTTTCATCAAACGAATATCCGCATTCAGGTGCGAGCGCAATTTTCGCATCATCTCAACACTCACGCAATCCACGTCTGTGGATATATGAACAATATCCGGCTTCACTTCAGATGCCATATGCAGGATCTCTTCGATATCTTCCGACATGGTTATAGCAATTGATGTGGCTCTTTGTGGTAGCGAAACAACAATCTCCCGCGCTTCACTAAAGCTTAATTCGCCATGGACAATTCCGTACCGGCCAGCTATGAACCCGATATTATCCACGCCAAGCTCAACCGCCGCAACCGCGGTTTTCGCATCTGTGAAAGCATAAATTTGGATGATCATATATCTTTCTGTTAATATCCTTTCTGGAACTACCGTTTTTTTATCTTTGCAATGATACAGAGAAATTTGATAACTCTGCTCCCCACGATAAGCAAGTGATACTAAACAGGTTTTCTATGCTTTTGTTAAAACAAACCGTTTGGCTGTATTCCTGTACTGAATTTAATCAGATTATGATTGGTTATTATTAACTTTCGCTAGTTCTCGCTCTTGGAAACGCCTTGTTTGCTCGACAATCTGTGCCTTTCTGCGAATCCCATAAACTACAAGCGCAATGATCGTAATAGCATAAGGAATCACACTCACCCATTGTGATGGAATATCCAGCGTTCCTAATTGAGTGGAAAGCGCATCTGCGGCACCAAAAAGGATTGCCGCCAGGAAAGTTCCCCATGGTGTTCGGCCACCAAGATAGACCGCTGCTAATGCGATGAATCCGCGCCCAGCTGTCATTTCACGCTGAAAAAGGGATAGGTAAGCCATCGATAGATTTAACCCACCAAGCGAAGCAAGGAACCCGCTTATTAATATAGCTGTGAATTTTATTTTTTTAACTGGTATACCCAATGACGTGGCTGCAATTGGATTCTCACCCACAGCTCTTAAATGAACTCCGAATTTGGTGTTGTAGAGCAATATATGAATTAGAAAAGTGAGAACAATAGCTATATAAACAAAGATATTGTGTCCAGAAAGAACTGTCCCTAAAAAGGGGATGTCTTTAATGAAAGGGATCACCACAACAGGCACCATTCCACTTGCCAATGTTGAGGAATTACCTTTATCACCAGTCAAGACATATAGCAAGAATATCGTACCGCCAGTTGCCATAATATTGAGCGCTGTTCCAGCCAAAATAATATTTGTTTCCAGATAAAGGTGGAAATACGCAAGGAGCGCTGAGAACAAAATACCTGCGACAATACCCCCAAGAACACCCAGCCAAATATTTTGCGTAAAAGCAGAAACGACCACGCCAGTGAAGGCGGAAGTGAGCATGACTCCCTCAAGGGCAATGTTTATTGACCCCGAAAGCTCAGTGATCAACCCTCCCAGCGCAGGAAGGATTAAAGGTGTGCTGATCCTCATAATGCTGGCGAGGAACAATGCGCTAAAAACACCTTTCAGTACCAAATCAATCTTCATGAGAACCTCCATCAGAAGGAGCTAATTTTTCCGTGTGTGTATTATTTTCCTTCCGCTCTTCTACTCTTTTTTGTATCGTCGGTAAAAATCGCTCAGCGGTTACAAACAAAATGATAAGAGCCTGGATGACAAAAACCATTTCCCGCGACATATCGGATGAGCGTTCCATCACATTTGCTCCAGCGCGGAGGTAACCATATGCTAATCCTGTAATGGGTATCAGAAGTGGATTATTTCTGGCCAGGATCGCCACAACAATTCCCTCAAAGCCCATCCCCACAGAGATATTTGCAATAAGTTTGGTATGTATCCCCATCGTTAAGTGTGCGCCAGCCAAACCGCCAAAAATACCGCTGATTGCGAAGACCAATATTATCGTTTTTTTAGTATCGATGCCTCCAAAACGGGCGAATTTAATGTTGGCACCAACCATTCGCAGTTTATAACCAAATGGTGTCCGAAAAATCAAATAATAAGCCGCAATCACGGCTATTATCAAGACATATACCATGATGGTAATATTCGTTTTATCGGAAAATAATGTATAGACATCTTCAAGGAATGGCAAGTTGGGGATAAAAGATTGAAATGTCCCTTCTTTAGGAAAAAAATCTGAAGCGTTGTAACCAGCATCATCCGCTTTAATGTGAAATATCAAGAAATAATCATATATCTTGAGAGCAATTGCATTAAGCATTAATGTGGATACGATCTCGTTCGCATCCAAATGCGCTTTCAAATACCCCGGGATCCACCCCCAGGCGAAACCAGCAACCATCGCACCTATTACTGCCAGAGGAATTCTCAAGACGGCCGGGAGTGGAACAAAAAGTGCTATTGAACCTGAGACTAACGCCCCTAATAATAACTGTCCTTCAGTGCCCATACTGAACAAATTAGCCTTGAAAGCAACTGCAACTGATAATCCCACAAGGATCAATGTGATCGATTCTTCGATCCAATCTCCAAAACGATTGAATTTGCTCAATGGGCCCAATAAAAATGCTTTGTATGCACCAACAGGATCTTCTGACACAAACAAGGTAACTATAAAACCAAGGGATAGGGCGGCGCCAACAGCAATAAAAATACGTAAAACCTCCCGAACTGCGGGATTAGAGAAGAATTTTTTCATAATAATGCCTCCATCTCTACTTCTGACTGCCGTTTAACTCCTAACATGTAGTAACCCAATTCTTCCTCCTTGATCTTTGATGCATCAGGGAAAACGCCGGTAATCTCACCCTCAAACATGGTAATAATACGGTCAGAGAGGCTCATTACTTCAGCCAGGTCTGCGGAAACTAATAAAATGGCAGCGCCATCTGTCCGTTTCTCAACAAGCTGCTCACGAATGAACTCAGTGGCACCAACATCTATTCCCCGCGTGGGTTGAGCGGCTATCAATATTTTAGGCGAGGAAGAGAACTCGCGTGCAACAACCACCTTCTGCATATTTCCACCAGAAAGGGAAGATACCGGTAATTGCCCGTTGGGGGTAAGAATACCAAATTCTGCAATCATTTCCTCCCCGTTTTTTTCTACCTCGTCATAGTCAATTAATATACCTTTCCGGATAGGAGGTTCGAAAAATCGATCAACGATCAAATTGTCATCAATAGATGCGGAAACCGCTAATCCATTGGTTAAGCGGTCTTCAGGAATATGAGCAACACCTGCCATCCGTACTTCACGAGGAGTTTTCCCGGTAACTACATTTTTCCCGACTGATGCAAGTCCCGCAGCAGGATTACGTAAACCTGTCAAAACTTCCACTAATTCCGTTTGACCATTCCCTTCAACTCCCGCGATGCCTAAAATCTCGCCTTCATATAGGTTAAATGAAACATTACGCAACATAGCGCGCCCTGTATCAGAAACAAAAGAGAGTTCCTTAACAGCCATCACACTTTTGCCGCGCTTCATCTTGGTTTTCTTAATATCCAAAAATACTTCCCGCCCCACCATCATGCGCGCCAACCCTCCCCGAGTAGCTTCAGAAGTTGGCAGCGTTCCCATAATTTTTCCATTACGCATCACAGTGACCCGATCTGAGATTTCTTTTACTTCGCGTAGTTTGTGAGTAATAAAAACGATCGTTTTTCCCTGTTCTACCAACACACGGACTGCCTTGAATAAATCATTTGTCTCTTGAGGTGTCAATACCGCAGTTGGTTCATCCAATATCAATATCTCCACGCCCAGGTATAAAATTTTCAGGATTTCAATCCTTTGGCGCATACCAACATTTATCGTTTCCGTAACAGCAGTAGGTTCCACAAACAAACCATACCGCTTTGATAATTCTTCTGTAACCTCAATAGATTTCTTTTTGTCTAAAAATAAGTGCTCGGTTGGTTCATGGCCCAAAACAATGTTTTCAGCGACCGTAAAAGAGGGCACCTGCATAAAGTTCTGATGCACCATTCCCACACCTTTGTTCATGGCATCAATTGGATTTTTAAACTCTACCTTCTCACCTTTAATATATATCTCACCAGAGGTGGGCTGTTCCAATCCATATAAAATTTTCATCAAGGTAGTCTTGCCTGCCCCATTTTCCCCAACGATTGCGTGAATTTCCCCTTTTTCAATTTGGAAGTTGACGCCATTATTCGCGACCACCCCATTTGAATATACTTTTACGATATTACGCATATCAACAAGTAGTGCCATATTACCTCCGTTATGATAGAGGGTAGACAGAGGTTTTCACACCTCTGTCTATTTATTATCTCTTTATATTTCTTTAGAATGCAGTGGCAACGTCAATCTTGCCGTCTATCAGATCCTGCTCAGCCTGAGCAATCACATCTAAGACATCCTGAGGAGTCATGTCTTCATAGAACTTGTTCTTGGCCAAGCCCACGCCACCCTCGGCAACGCCCAAAGATTCTGCTTCGCCATACGGCAAAGTACCTTCAAGATGCATCTTCAAACCACGGTAAAGGCTGTTATCCACATTCTTCAGCATGGAAGTTGGGATCACTGCAGCTTGTTCAGGATTGGTTTCTTCAATAATTAGCGCCTGGTCTGAATCAACGCCAATAGCGTACTTGCCAACTTCCTGCGCGGCCTGGAAAACACCAACGCCAGTACCACCAGCGATCTGGAAAACGTAGTCGGCACCCTGCTGATACATAGCCAATGCTAATTCCTTGCCCTTGGCGGGATCGTTCCAGCTGTCAGCGTAGTTTACAATCACCTGGTTATCGGCAGACACTTCTAGAACACCCTGCTCATAACCAACAATAAAGTCGTTGATAACAGGAATGTCCTGTCCACCAACTGCCCCAACGATACCGGTCTCGGTCATTAATCCGGCATACAAGCCAGCCAGATAGGAACCTTCATTTTGCTTGTAACCTATTGAATACACATTCTTACAAGCATCTTCGCAGTTCTCGGGAGTGACAGGTGCGTCATAGATGAAGAAGAACTTGTCGGGATATTTATGCGCGAGCTTTTCCAGGAACTCAGTCATCTGCCAGGTGCCTAAGATAAATACATCATATTCTTCATTGGCAGCAGCATCTTCAAGGCCAGATTCCCATGCTGCCGGGTCTATGCCTAATTCGATAGTCTTATATTCAATATCGAAATCCTCTGAAGCCTTTTTTACACCACGTTCTGCGGAGTCAAAGAAGGATTTGTCCCCAAGCACACCATTGATCAGGTTTATGACCTTTAGGGAACCTTCTGCGGCTGGTGCCTCTTCTGCGGCTGGCGCACAGGAGGTTAAAACCAATGCGGCGATTGCCAACAGTCCTAAAATTGATAGAAATTTGTTTTTCATTTTTTCTCCTTTATGTTTTTTAATAAAATCTTTCTGGTTGAATGTTCTTTGCAGACATCCAACCCTTCCCAGTTTAATTTAACTTCTTATAATACACCTCCATGAAAATGTTTTGTTATTGATCGATGAAGTTTGAACGGTTTGCAAAATACTTAAGAATAAATTCATTTTAAATCTGATTTCTTATTCATCCTTCTATGATTTAAGCTATTTTTCCTTTTTATACTCATCATAATAATAATCACAATTCATTTGTTAACAATGTTTTTAACAGAAAAATAATATTCTCAGCATCACGCACATCAGCCGTTTCAATCGGCGTATGATGATAACGTATTGGAACGGATAAAGCGAGCCCTGCCGCTCCTTTTGTTGAATAAAGCATGGGAGTGATTGCTGTGCTTATCCCAGTCACAATTTCATCCTGCAAGGGAATATTATTTCTTTGTGCAATTTCACGAACATGCAGGGCCAATTTATAGTTAGGCACAAAAGCCGCCATTTTTCCACGAATAGCATCCATCCATTTAATTGCAGGTCCCTTTCCCAGGCGAATATCACTTTGCGATCCTTCCAAATCAGGTGTATCGAAAGACAAAGTGCCATCAACCCCGATGATGATTTCAGGTTTTACAGCATTTACCGCAGTCACCCCGCCCATCAGCATTGTTTCTTCCTGCACGGTAAAAGCCAAGAAAAGATCGCATTTCAATTCTTGGTGTTGAAGCAATTTCGCCAATTGTATCAAAATATAACACCCTAAACGGTCGTCTAAAGCTTTCCCGCGAACAAGTGTGTCACCAACAGAACTCAAAGGAGATTCCCATGTAAGCACATCCCCTGGGGCAACATGCATCGCTCTTGTTTCCTGGTCTGAAGATGAGCCGATGTCAACATAAATCTTTGAAAAATCCACAGGTTCATTTGTGTCCAAATGCTGCGGCAAAATTCCCACAAAAGCCGGAATACATCCTTGTGAAGTCCATAGAGAAAGTCGGCTGCCGGGTAATGCGCGCAGACTTGTGCCGCCAATGCGTTCCACTTTCAAGAACCCATTAGGAAGAATGCGCTGCACAATTAGCCCAACTTCATCCATATGCACAGCCAACATCACACGTTTTCCTTTGCCAGGTATATGTGCGATCAGGTTCCCGAGGTTATCAAGACTGCAGCTGCATGTTTTTGTAGGTAGTGATGCGCGAATTAGATCAGCTACTAGCTCCTCGCGCCCAGATACACCTGGTGCTCCCGTCAATCTCTCCAACAAATCAAAATCAGTCTTGTTTTTTTCCATTAAGAAACTTCGTTTCGTATGCTCCTCATTTTTTGGATCTTATTACGAATTACAACCTCATCGCCTACATCTTTTCGATGCCGCATTGTAGAAGGTTCAATTTGTTCAAGCAGTGCTTCCATTCGTTCAGAGATATTATAAACGTTCTCTCCAAGCCCAACGACTGCAAGCGCCCTGGAGCCCAATGTTTCCATAATCTGCCCTTTTTGCGCGACAGAAGCAAATATCACCGAAAAACCTGCTTTTTCAATTTCCTTTTCATTAATATCAATTTCAACATGTTCATTACCGCTTTCAGGGTAGGAAGCTGGAACGAGATATTTGACAACAGATGCCTTGGAAATAAATGACACTTCACTTTTATTCAGAGTACCTTCTGCAATCGTTCCAAACAAATCTACTGCATTTGTTTCAAGTAAAGTCATCATATTAATCGCTTCCGGATCACCCAACCGCACATTATATTCAATCACCCGCACTCCATCTGCGGTTGCCATAAATTGACCATACAAGAACCCGCGATAGCTTTCTCCAGATTCTGCCTCTATTGCATCTACAGTTGATTGAAGGATAGAATCCGCTTGTTCTAAGTCTTCTGAATTTAGAAAAGGCATTGCCCCATCTGCCATCGAATAAGCGCCCATTCCGCCTGTCATTCCTCCCTGGTCACCATCAAAAGCGTATTTGAAATCTTGGGCAACAGGCATCGGAGCAATCTTGCCGTCAGACACAAAAGCCATTCTTGAAAACTCTTCACCGATCAAGCGTTCTTCAAGAAGAACAACACCGTCTTGCCTGAGGGCAAATTCCACTTTCTCTAAAGCTTCTTCTATTGTGTGAAAATGCACACCCATTACCCACACACCTTTTCCGCCTGTGAGGCCAATAGGTTTTACTGCTACTTGGCCTACTTCGGTAATGAAATCTCGGGCAGATGCAACATCCTTTACCTCCCGCCAAATCAGGGAACCCTTTTTTACGCGGCGGCGTAGAAGATCTCGCATGAAAACTTTATCACCCTCCAAGCGGGCTTGTGATTTTGTCGGTCCAACCACCCTAAATCCTTTTGGACGGAGCTGGTTGCTAATCCCTGAGATCAACGGAATTTCTGGACCAACGACTACCAGTTCTACACCTTTTTCCGCAAAGAAATCATCAATTTTTTGTAAGTCGTGCACGTCACCAAGAAACGTATCTTCGGCAACTTTTTGAATACCTGGATTCAGGTGATTGCCAAACACAAAAAGAGAATCACACTGCGGGTCTTTGCATAATGCTTTCGCAATAGCGTGTTCGCGTCCCCCGCTTCCAATAAGTCCAATTTTCATTTTTCCTCTGTCCTCTTTGATGAAGCATTGCGATATGAAAAAACCGTAAATTGATAACGCTCACTTAGATATATATTCATACTTGACTCAATGGGTGTTCCCCCGGCTAAATATAAAATCGAATCAGTATGCAGCAATGGTGTGTGTGGAAAAATATCGAACATCTCAGTGATACTATCATCAGCAACAATCGGGTTAACAATGATTTTTTGCCATGAAAGTATATGATTGAATTCCTTCTCAAAAACTTCATATAACGATTGTTTTGAAAAGTCATAGTCCTTTAAACCTGGACATAAATCTTCAGGGATAATAGAAATTTGGTGAGCGATCGGATATTCATTTGCCATGCGTAAGCGCTCTAATCTATAAACCCAATCGTCCTTAGAGATATTTAGATTTTTTGCGTGTTGATGATTAGGGTGTTTCTTGTCGAAACAGATAATCCTTGAAGATGGGTTTAGCCCCTTCCCAAAAGTTTCCTCGGTAAAACTGACCAGATGCTGCAGCCCATAATCCACTTTCGGTTGTGCTACAAACGATCCCTTACCCTGCACCCGAGATACAATCCCCTCATTCGCAAGTGTTTCAATCGCTTTTTGGGCAGTATTACGGCTCACTTGAAACTGTTCCACAATATCATTCTCTGACCACACACGACTTCCGGGAGATAGCTTTCCGGAATCTATATTTTCGCGTATAAGATCACATATTTGCATATATATTGGCTTATAACTAGAACGAGAAATTCGCTGCATCATCATCCTTGGAAATTGATGGGTTGACCCAACAAGAATACATATAATATATACTAATCATTGTATTTTGTCAATTTATTCGTATCTGTTTGTATGGTGAAAAGGGTGACCTTAATCCTTTCTTTTCCCCCCTATTTACAAAAATTTTTCTAAGTCAATTTGGCTTCCTCTTCTAAAACAACATCTTTCCTAAAAAATTTATGCCATTTTCAACCACCCAGTTTTATCCTTTAACTATTTCAAGTCAACAACGACATTTTGGGTATCTTTTCCCATTAAAAACTTACCTGCAAAAGAACGAACAAATTATTTTCATCCTTTATAGATATCAAAAAATATCAGCCATAAAATTATGGCTGATATTCTATGCCAAAGCCTTGCCATTAAACCAAATACCAATATTAACTGGTCTTCTTTGAAAGATCAGCGGTTATTTTTGCTATGTTTTTAATTGACAAACGTTCCTTACCAGGCAGATAGGTTTCCAGTAGATCCCCAATCGGTTCAGCCCATTTCTTGGGAACTCCACTGATAATGCCAAGCACGTTACCCACCAGTCCAGCGTTGCAATCCACATCCACGCCAGCTTTCGCAAGCAGCGAGAAAGAGCGTGTCATATCCCCTTCCCCATACCACAACGCCACCACATCAGCCGCCATATTAGGATACGCGTGAATCCAGTTATATTTCTTGAAATATTCATCAAACAATTCCAACGCATCTTCCGGTTTATCATTTTCCTGAACAGTTTTTAGAACATAATCCAAGCATTTTTTATATTCACTTCCTTTAGGAATATATTCCGAGGCAGAAAGCACAAGCTGTTTATGGTCATCTTCGACGAACGCCAACGAAGCCAATACTGCGGCAAATATTCCTCCATACACTCCATTCGCGGAGTGTGACACAACACCATCCACATGTGCTAAGCGTGCAGCTTCCATAGGCCAACCGGGAGCCAGCATCCCACAGATCATCCCGCGCATTTGAACACCGATCCAATCGGAGAAGGGATTGCGGAGGCTTCCTGATTCAGGCGGTAAATATCCATTACGCAAATTCTGAAGTGCTATCCACTCCGCTGACCACCCAAAAGATAGTTGTTTTACCCATTCCAGCCCAATTTCCTTTGAAGAGATTTTTCTGCCCATTTTTGAAAAGACATCCAGCAAGATCAATTCATAAACCACGTCATCATTCATCGTTTCAGGATCAGTTATATACGTTGTCACGTCCCCATATACTTCGGCGATTTTTTCCCCGGTATAACCCTCAATCGCTGTTCCAAAAGACCCACCAGCTAACTGGCCCAACCAGCCAAAATAAATTTTTTCTTCCAAATCACCAATCGATCCCATTTTATTCTCATGGCTGATTTTTCCCATCTCGTTCTTAACTTCATCCCATTTCGCAGGATGAGAATATGAATGATACGGATGATCCTCAATTTTTGGTGCAGCATAAACTGCCTTTAACAAACATATTGTTACCGTCCGTAGGCCAGCAATGTCATCATTCTCCAACAAACGTAGGCCTTGTAAATAAAATGGAATTGCTTCTGAAAGATCATATCCCTTGTTTTCCTGCGCCTGCATCATTTCCATGTATGCATGTTCAACTGCCCCAGACCCCGGTACGTGCGACTCCCAAAACATTTTCATCATCATATCATTCGCTTGATCTAAAATACTTAAGTCAAACCAGTCGCTCGCATGCACGCGGCGATCCATAGGGATTGCTTTTATGCGTATTTCTCGTTCAATCTCCCAGGCTTTTGCCATTTCTCTGCTCCTCTATTATTGTTTTAATAAGTATAATTCGCATTATTTTTAATGTAAAGGAAATGTCCATTTCTTCAAATAAATATTCAAATTAACAACTCAGTGAAAAACACGAGCCAATAATTTCAGTAACTGATTAAAAAATGGCCCGTAATTAACAAAAAAGAGAAAATACACACTTGATATTTTCTCTTTCTCAGTTTTATTCCTTCCGGTTTTTCTATTTCATCAACAAGCTCATAACCGCTTTTTGAACATGCAGACGATTCTCCGCTTCATCAAAGATCGCAGAGCGCCATCCCAGACCCTCTGTCTTATCCATGACATCATTATTTACTTCATGTCCGCGGTCTGCTGGCAGGCAGTGCATGTAAATGGCTTTTTTCTCACATGTATCCATCAACTCGCTGGTAGCTTTCCAGCTCTTGAATGAATCCTGGATCTTTTGGGATTTTTCAAAATCAAATTCTCCGACTGGCGGCTGGAACAAGGTAAATGGTGCCCACGCTTTCGGATATACCGCATGTGCGCCCTTGAATCCTTCCGCGAAATCATGGGTGATCTTGAACGATCCACCGACATCCTCGGCGTATGTCTCACATTGTTTGATGATATCTGGGGCAAGATCAAATCCCTCTGGGTGTGCCAGGGTGACGTTCATTCCCAGCATAGTTGCATAAAGGATCGCGGACTGTGGAACCGCGCGCGGTTTATGTACGCTCGGTGAATATGCCCATGACATTGTGAAATTGACGCCTTTGA
>Ga0209345_10002071_pt1 | contig 22904 bp, 24 predicted proteins | sample Cruoilmetagenom7_FD_187294 | JGI IMG/M metagenome (GOLD analysis project Ga0209345, IMG submission 187294) | Oil polluted marine microbial communities from Coal Oil Point, Santa Barbara, California, USA - Sample 7 (SPAdes) (version 2) | ecosystem: Environmental > Aquatic > Marine > Oil seeps ...
CCTCAAGTGACCTCGGAACGGATGAATATTGCTCGGTATGCGGATTTACAGAACTTATATAACTACTTTAGACGCAAGATGATGGATAGATTGAAGCTAACTACTGTACAGGAGTGGAAAGAATGGCAAAAAGATCAACAATGTAGGGCTAATCTTCCCTCAGACCCCTAAACACTAGTCTCGTCTGGCGCTGAAGGACCTTTTTCCTCTATCAGACGCCTAAACACTGGTTCCCTCCTGGCGCCTCCGGTATTTCGCATGTATTCGATTTCACATGTCAACGCCCGACGTAACCAGCGGATGCCTTTGGACGTCTCACGTATGCCCTGACGTTGTAGTTGTGAAAATACATATGCAAGAATCTCATCGGTAAATCCAGTGCCTACTCGTCCACAGAGGTGTCCTTCGAGGTCTTCGAGAATAAGAGCACCGAAGAAGCCGCTTCGTTTACCTGTTCCGTCAGTGTAGCCAACGACGAGAACGTCTTCGTGGAATTTAATCTTAACCTTTGTCCAAGCAGCTCGTCGCTTGCCTTCGTAGTAGGGTGAGCTGTTGAGCTTGGCCATAATTCCTTCGCGACCTTCCGCTCTAGCTCGTCGAAGGAGCGCCTCACCGTCGTCGTACCTTTTAGACATCTCCCAGTATAGGCTTCTACCTCTAATCGCATCAGCCAGGTATTCGCGGCGAGTGGAGTAAGCCTCAAAAAGAAGTTTTTGATCATCCAGTTCAAGAATGTCGAAGATGTAGGCGGTAGCTGGATTAGTCCTAGAGGCCTCTTTGTGATGACTGCCCAGATGCAGGCGGCTAGTGACAAGTGGGAAAGAAGGAATGTGTTCTTCATTGTGGCAGCAGATCTCGGCATCATAGACCCCATTGGCGAGTATTCGTGGAGCGGTACGTACAAGCTCTGGGAATTGACGAGAAATGTCCCGTCCACTCCTGGAAAAGATCGTAAGTATTTGATCCCTGAGTACGAAAATCGCTCGGATTCCGTCCCATTTAAGTTCGTATGAATAGTCGCCATCGGGTATTGCCCCTGTTTTGGATTTTTTGGCAAGCATTGGTTTATATGGGCAATTCATGGCTTTCTCGCTTTTGAAAAGTCGATGCTGAGAACTTTGCGAGTGTTATTAGCTACCATTGCCTTAATTTGATTAGCTTCTGATCGTGTTTGCCAGGCCCATCCCTTCGATGGCTTCGAAATACCAAGACGCCTGAGTCGACTACGAAACTCCTTCGGACCAATGTCTAGCTCCTGGGCAAGAGTCTTAATCAGAATCATACCTCTACGACTATTCCGTCGGCGCTTGTCCTCCTGTGGAGCTTCAACGTGTACTACATGACTACGCATATAGCTGGCTCGCTTATGGTAGTCTTGGCTTAAGTCAAAGAACTCTCTTTCAGATCTAGCCATCTCAAATTCAGCAATTTGCTTCAAATGGTCACTCTTAATGGTAACCCCACACTCAATCTCTAAGTGGGTATCATCAATCCAAAATTGCTCATCATCTTGAACAATGAGATCAAAGTAGTGTTTAGCTGCAAATGGGGCATTGAATACACAGACGTCAATTTTGCCAGTGCGGCTAGATGTAAAGCCATAGCGTGGACCTTTGAGATCACCAACAAAGGCTTCATCCATCAAGGTTCTTCTAAGTTGTTGTTCTCCTGTGAGTTTGCGTGAGCTGGTGCGACGGCTACGACGGAATGGGTCTTTACGTCTTCGGGCCATAACGTATCTGATCTCCTTCTGTTGCGTTCACTACATAATATCAAAGATGGAACCAAATGTCAAAGAAAATTATTATTAGGTTGACAAGTAGAATGATCTGGGTTATGTTATATCTGATGGCTAAACAAGAGATTGAAATACGCTTAAGCGAGTTAACAAAATTAGCTCGTCTTCAATGTACCAACCGGGAAGCTGCGGCTTTTTTCGGTATTCGACTTAGTACCTTCAATGCTTTGCTTCGTAACAATGAAAAGGCCAGGAATACATGGGAAGATGGTAAAGAGAAAGGCCTGATTAGTTTACGTAGAAAGCAGTGGCGATTAGCTGATGATAGTCCGCCGATGGCTATCTTCCTTGGCAAGCAATATTTGAGCCAACGGGAAATCGTAGTAAGTGAGGTATCTGGTCGTGATGGTGGACCTGTGGAATTTGACGCCTCCCAGCTAAGTCAGAGCGAGAGGGATGCACTACGAACTCTGATTCAGAATGGAAGGAAGCCTGAAACAGCTGAGGAGTAAGTATGCAACGGTCCCTCTTCAAGTTCGATACCGTAATTACTCAAGGTGATGACCACCCAATTTCTTTCCAATTCAAGGATGATGCTGGCGATCCCATCGATATTGATACTTGGGATTTTTTCTACACTGCTAAAACTAATATTGCTGATCTTGATGCTAATGCCATTATTAAGATAGAGCCAGTGGCTGTCGTAAAAACAGCCAGCGGCTCGACGACTGATACAGCTACTTTTAACCTATTAGCTGCAGATACTGGAGCCGCTGATGCGGGTGAGTATTACCAGGACATTCAGACTAAAGTTGGTGGCCTAATCTCCACTATCGGGCGAGGAACCCTGGTTATTGAAGACCAGGTAACCATAAGGACCTCGTAAAATGTCCGATATTACAGTTAATTCGTACAATTATATAGTAACTGTAACGGATGACGCTTACGAAGTAACTGTTACTTCTGAAGTACAGTTTGTGGTAGAGGCGACTGTGGCGACAGCTGGGCCTGGGGTTGATAGTACTGCAATCCATGATAATGTAGCTGGTGAGATCGATGCTATTGATGAGAAGGTTGCTCCTGCTGATGCAGATGTGCTGATTATTGAGGATAGTGCTGATAGCGATAACAAAAAGAAGGTTCAGGTCGGAAATCTCCCAGGAGGCGCTGGCGGTGACCCAGACCAGAACCTCTATGAGACATTCGATGGCGATACTGGATCGACTACAGCTGATACTACTACCGATACTATGGTAGTTGAAGGCGGCGCTGGGATCGATACCACAGTTACCGATGATAAGATATCTATTGCACTATCTGATGAGATTTATACTACTGCTGACCATGATAAGTTAGATGGCATTGCAGCTGGTGCTGAGGTTAATGTAGTAGATAGTGTGTTTGGGCGCACTGGGGACGTAGTTGCAACTAATGGAGATTATGATACAGATGAAGTGACCGAGGCAACCAATCTGTACTTTACTGAAGCTAGAGCTAATGCTGCGTCTGATGTAGTATCTAATACCGCACACCGGAATACTGTCACAGGAAATCCACATAGTCTGGACACAGACGATGTGTCTGAAGGTTCCTCCAACTTATATTATACGGAAGTACGAGTTAGTGCTAACACAGACGTGGCAGCTAATACTACTCACCGTGGCTTGACAAATAACCCCCATAGTGTCGATGAAACCGATATTTTACCGAGTCAGGCTACACACAATGGCAAGTTCCTAACAACTAATGGTACTGTAACTTCATGGGATACGGTTACAAGTGGTGAAGTTAATACTGCCAGTAGTGCAGGCTCTGGTGTAAGTCTCTACTATCAAAAGTCCGCATATGATCTTCAATTCAATGCTATCAAGAGCGAGAATGATCGACTTTCTATCTCGCTAGACGACGGAACCCATGATATTGAACTAACTGTGGTCGAAGGTAATATTGATCACGATGCCCTAGCTAATTTTGTAGCAGAGGAGCACGTTGACTGGGCAGGCGCCGCTGCCGGAACGATCCATACAGACAACTACATCGAAGGTGGCGCGGGCACTGATACGACCGCGATCCATGATAACGAAGCGAGTGAGATTTCAGTCCTAAGTAATAAAGCTGTCCCGCATAGTAACGACTACCTGGTTATCGAAGACTCTGAAGCGGCCAACGTCAAGAAACATGTGTTAATAGGTAACTTGCCAACTGGTGGCGGAGGTGAAATTAACACGGCAAGCAGTGCTGGTACAGGCGTAAGTCTGTATTATACAAAAGCTACGTATGATCTGCAATTCAATGCTATAAAGAGTGAAAACTCTATGATCGAGATAGCTCTTGATGGTGGTACTCATGATATAGAGTTAACACTACGTGATGATCTGATTACTCATCTGAACTCGTCTCTATCTACTGGCTTAGTTAAGATAACCACAGGTACTGGTCTTCTATCAACAGCTGTTGCTGGTACGGACTACATAGTTAGTGAAGTTAATGATCTGAGTGGTGATGGTGTCGATAATATTGCAGATGACCAACTGGTAGTTGGTACAGGGGCTAATACAGCTGCCTATAAGACACTTGGTACCGGTGCTTTGAAATATGATACCTCTACCAATGAATTTACACAGGCCGCCGCTGCTGACTTATCTGACTTTGATACCGAGGTTAGTAATAATGCTACTGTGGACTTCCATAATGATGCCCTGAACTATGCGGCCAGTGCTCAGATTGTTACTGGAGGTGAGATTTCAGAAGGAACTAATGCTGGTACGATTAAGGTCGGAGCTGGCACAGCTTTACTAAGAGTAACCTCTGGTGAAACTGATCAGTTAGAGGAGGTTTCATTCTCTCTTACTGATAATATCACCATCTCCGCTGCTGAGACTCTTCACTATATTGTTCTTACCTATACATCAACCTTATCTACAGAAACCACGAAGCCAAATGGCTACAATGCCATTGCACTTGGGCAGTGTATGAAGACAGCTAGTAACGATGTCCACTACCTACAAGGTGGCTATCGCTTACAGGATGGTGTTGCTAAGTCCCATCAGCACGCCAGAGCTTTGCATGGTATTGAAATTACCAGTGGTGGAGCAATCACAGATGAAGGATCTTTAGAGTTTAGCATAGCTGAAGTAATTGCGTGGGGTGGGCTCAACAGGATGGTTGTGTTCTCCACACCTTTTGAAAGCAACCCAGACACCTTCACTTATTGTTACACGGTCAGCGGTACGTGGACCTACAACACTGCCCAAACTGCGCTGGACGATAACTCATACGATAACAACACTGCTGGTCCTGGTGGCACTATTGCATCTCAGCAGTACGGTGTGCATTGGATTTATATCCACCCTGGCGATGGCCATGTTTACGTTGTCTATGGTACAGACTCTTACACAGTAACTGAAGCAGAAGCTGTTCAACCACGAACTGATCTACCCTTGTTACTTCGTAGCTTCGGTGTTCTGCTGGCCAAGGTGATTATCAAAACTGGTGGAACTAGCTTCTACGCTATCCAGTATGTGACTGACACTGTGTTCAGTGGAACCAGCATACCAATTCACGGCGATCTAAGTGGCTTAGACGCAGATGACCACACCCAGTACTTACTAGCTAATGGTACACGTGGCCTATCTGCCGATTGGGATGTTGGCGCACACAAGATAACGGCTGAACAGTTTGAATCAGACATAGTCACTGGTACTGCGCCTTTCATTGTTGCGTCTACGACTGTGGTAGCTAACCTGAACGCTTCCACGCTGGAAGGCAACGCTGCTGCCGCCTTTGCGCCAGCGGCTGAGGGTGTAACCAACGGAAACACGCATGACCATGATGGCGGAGACGGTGGAACTGTAGACCACACAAAGCTGAACAGCATTGGCACCAATACCCACGCTGAAATTGACACCCATATTGGTCTAGTCAATTCGCACTTGGATTGGTCCACGCCTAGTGTTGGCACTATCCACACTACTAACTATATTGAAGGCGGCGCAGGCACAGATACTACAGCTATCCATGACAATGTGGATGCTGAGATTAGTGCTATTGCCGCAGAAACAAGTCCACAGTCCGGCGATGTATTGATTGTAGAGAGCGCTGGCGATTCATACTCCAAAAGACATGTGCAGATAGGAAATCTCCCAGCGGGTACTCCCGGTGTGGATTCAATTACGAATAGCCACTTGGCTAATATGGACGAGTCAAGGATTAAAGGTAGGGCTGCTGCTGCAGGTACTGAAGATCCGCAGGACTTGACTCCGGCCCAGGTGATGACGATACTTAGTCTGGACACTGACTTGACTACGTTGTCACTACCAGCCAGTACTACGATCAGCACATTTGGTGCATCGCTAATTGATGATGCCACTGCTGGCGACGGTCGCACTACCTTGGGAGCAGCAGCTAGCGGAGCGAACAGCGACATTACTAGCTTGACCGGACTTACTACTCCACTATCAGTTGCCCAAGGTGGTTCGGGGCTGGCGTCATTTACTGCTGGCGACCTGCTCTATGCTACTGGAGCTACTACCCTTGCTAAACTGGCAAAAGGTACTAAATATCAAGATCTTCGGATGAATAGCGGAGCAACTGCCCCTGAATGGTCAACTCGTGAGTATCGATTTGCTCATATTACGGTAGAGGACCCTGGGTCATCTGAAAAGATTGATATGGGCTATGTGAAAAATGCCATAACGATCACAGAAGTAAGGGCAGTGATTCAAGGAAGTACTAGTGTTACATGTGAGATTAAATATGGGTCTGATCTTTCTGCAGCTGGTAGTACACTAGCTGCTAGTACTGTGATTGATGACACTGGTGATGGCGAGGTTATGTCTATCTCAACTGCGGACATTTCGGCGGGGAATCGAATTTGGTTAGTGACATCGGCACTTAGCGGTACTCCAGATGAAGTCGGGATTACCATCTATGCAAAAGACAATGTCTAACACTAGGAGTTAACTATGGCGCAACTTGTAAACTTAACTTTCGGCGGTGAAGTGGCTGCGTCTTGGGCCACGATTGAAGAGGTTGCTCTGGCATACAAAACTCTAGCCGACAACCATGATCTCATCAAACGCAGGTATGGTTTCTCACTTTTGTGGGACGATGCTGGGGAACTGGTAGGCGCTGAGTTCTGGTATGAGAAGCATGATCTGCTGGAAGCGAATCTGCAGGTGTTTCTTGATACGTGGCAAGCGTTGGCTCTGGCGAACGGTATCATTCGCTACCCGACGACGGTCCAGTACTTTGAAAGTGAGTAGCTAGTGGCTGTTGTTCAGTTTGGTCCGACGGTAGCCCTAACGGGGTACATCCGTAAGACTGGTACATCCACATATGATGTGTACACATCTGCTAATCCACAAACTGGAAAAGTGGTTGCACCCACATACCCAACTTCAGAAGCTCGAGGGTTTTTAAGCTACGACACAAGCAGCTTGCCAGACACAGCCACAGTTTCAGCAGTTCGCCTGTATGTTGATGTCTACGCTAATTCTGCTGGTGGATCTAATCCAGATGATTGGGTCAATGGGTTTTATATGGGAACCTGGGTTAGTGGAACACTGGACTCTTCAGACTGGGCCGGGGGATCCTACGCTGGAGTTATAGACTGGAGCACTAACCCAGCCGATGCTTGGGTTGCAATGGCGTCTTCTGCCAATAGTCTGATCAATCTAACTGGTGTGACAGATGTCAAGGTGGTGGATTTTTCAAACTTTACTGCTGGTAATGGGGATTGGTACACTGCGTGGAATAAAACCAAGACTAAGCTGGAAGTGACTTACACGATACCAGCAGCTACACGCAGAATCTTTGTAATAAGTTAGGGGGTGATATGTTAGCCAAAGCTGAAACTGATTATCGTGATTTTAATCCAAACCAAGTACTAGATGCTTTAGATAAGGCCGATGCTGAACATAGTCTTCGTCACTTTATCAAACTCATTTGGAAGATCCTAGAGCCTAACCGTGAGTTTGTTGATGGCTGGCACATAGGCGCAGTATGCGAACATCTTCAAGCTGTGTCTGATGGACAAATCTTACGTCTACTTATCAATATACCACCAGGCTGTATGAAATCACTAACTACAGAGGTGTTCTGGCCTGCATGGGAGTGGGGTCCTAACAATCGTCCTGATCTACGATATGTAAGTTCATCTTATTCTGACCTACTGACTATCCGTGATAATCGGCGCTGTAGAAATCTGATCCGTGCGCCCATCTATCAACGTCTGTGGGGTAAGAGGTTTCAGATTGTTGAAGAACAGGATGCCAAGAAAAGGTTTGATACAGACCATCATGGCTTTAAGATTGCAACCTCTGTGGGCGGCCTTGGTACTGGTGAGCGTGGCGACCGATTTATTATTGATGATCCACACAACATTAAGGATGGTGAGTCTGAGGCTAAGAGACTGGCCACTATGCTGTGGTTTACTGAAGTTGTACCAACTCGAGTAAATGACCCAGAGGAATCAGCTATTGTAGTAATTATGCAGAGGGTACATGAGAAGGATGTATCTGGTGTTGCTTTAGCTAATGATCTCGGCTATGATCACTTGATGTTGCCCATGGAGTTTGATCCTTCTCGCAAATGCTATACTCGGATTGGGTTTGAGGACCCTCGAACTATAGACCGAGAACTCCTGTGGCCTGAGCGAATGACTGCAAAAGTGGTAGCTCGTGATAAAGCTGCAATGGGTTCCTATGCATCTGCTGCACAGTTTGATCAGCTACCAGCACCACGTGGTGGCGGTATGTTTAAGCGTGATTGGTTTAAGATGGTTGACTACCCTCCAGAGAATGTTGATAAACGAGTTAGGGGCTGGGACCTAGCAGCCAGTGTACGAAAGCAATCTGCTTTTACTGCTGGAATTAAGATTAGTCGGATGTCTGTTGGGACTGGGTACCGCTATTATATCGAGCATGCTACCAGGTTTAAGGGTGGCCCAGGTGAGGTAGAAACTGAACTTAAAGCTACAGCGAAAATCGATGGATATAGTACACTAGTTGATCTACCACAGGATCCTGGACAGTCTGGTAAAGCACAAGTCCAACATCTTATCAGTGTACTTTCTGGATTCATAGTTCGATCATCTCTAGAGTCTGGAAATAAAGAGACTAGAGCTGAACCTCTGGCAGCACAGGCAGAAGCTGGAAATGTGTATCTGGTACGAGGATTATGGAATGACGTCTTTCTTGATGAAGCATGTAAATTTCCCAACAGTGAGTTCAAGGATCAGATTGATGGTGCATCACGAGCCTTCCATAGGCTAATCCCACGATCAGATGACCTTGTAGCTATAGGACCAACGGTGGTGACGCAGTGACCAATCAGTTTAGTGAAGCATTAGATATGCTACAAAAGAGGGTTGATAACAAAGTACCCAATCAGTCAGGAACCATTGGAGTTACCAGTGTTCCTACCTATGGTGGATATATTACAAGTGCTGAGAAGAATGCTGATCTGTCGGGTAGTCAGAAATATGTTACCTACTCAGAGATTCTAGCCAATGTTGGCATTATTGCAGCTGGAGTGAGGTATTTCCTCAACCTGGTAGCTAAAGCAAAATGGTCAGCCTCACCTGTGGATGACACTGAAGAGGCGCAAGAGGCTGCGGATTTTGTTCAAGATGTGATGGGAAACATGGATACTCCATGGCCTAGGGTTGTTCGACGCGCTGCAATGTATCGCTTCTATGGTTATAGTATCCAAGAATGGACCGCTAAGACTCGAGAAGATGGTAAAATTGGAATGCTTGACATTGAACCTCGTGCTCAGTCCACAATCTCGAGGTGGGATGTTAATCAGCATGGTGATATTAAGACTATTTACCAGCAATCACCCCATGACTATCGGGAGATTGCACTTCCCCGTGAGAAACTCATTTATGTAGTTGATGATAGTCTTAGTGATAGTCCAGAGGGGCTCGGATTATTCAGGCATATCACACCACATGCCAAGCGAGTGATGCGATATGAGCAACTCGAGGGTATTGGCTATGAGACTGATCTCCGAGGTGTTCCAATTGGTCGTGCACCGAAGGCCTTACTTCAAGCTGAAGTAGATAAGAATACTATGACGAAGGATGATATGGATGCGGCCCTACTTTCACTTGAAACCTTCATCCAAAATCACATTCGATCCGCTGATACGGGGTTAGTACTTGATTCGTTAACTTATGCATCCCAAGATGAGCGTGGAATACCGAGTCCCGTGAAGCAGTGGGATCTTGAGTTAGTTAAGTCATCTTCCAGTTCATTGAAGGAACTTGGCAGTGCTATCGATAGACTTACTCACACCATTGCTATGATTATGGGAGTGGAGCAACTACTACTTGGTCGTGACTCACGGGGTTCCCATGCTTTGTCTGTGGATAAGACCCACAATTTCTACCTAGTGGTAGATTCAACTCTCACGGAGTTAACTGAGGCTTACCAAAAGGACTTTGTCGAGACCCTGTGGCAATTAAATGGGTTTGACGACAAGTTAAAGCCAACGCTAACACCAGAGACGATTAGATTCCAGAATATCACGGAGATTACGTCAGCACTTGCTGATCTGTCAAAGGCTGGTGCAAAACTCTCACCTGCTGATCCTGTGATTAATGAGATTCGTGAACTACTTGGGTTAGTGAGAGTGCCAGAGGAACTTATTAACCAAATGATAACTGATATAACTGAACCACCAAACGTACAACCTGACACTGACGAAAACTCCGAAGATAACGACGAGGAGGAGTCCGATGTCACTGACAGTCGGGACGAATAGCTACATTGATGTAGCCAATGCTGATATTTACTTTGCCCATGCTATCCATGCCGATAAATGGGATGAGTCGACTAGTGCCACTAAGACAGATGCTTTAGTAACTGCGACCAGAACACTTGATCGAAAACAATGGGTTGGTACTAAGTATGGAGATCCCCAGACCCTGGATTGGCCTCGTAGTGGAGTTACTGACCGAGAAGGTGGAGCTGTTGCTGCTGATTCGGTTCCACAGTTTGTTGTAGATGCCACTTGTGAATTAGCCCTCGCTTTAATCCAGGATGTATCTGTCCAAGCGCCTGATGGTTCAAAGATTGGTAGGATTAAAACTGGAACTGTGGAGGTTGAACTGGTCAAGTCCGGTGACTCAATTTCAGGGTTTCCTGCCATTGTCCAAGATATCATTGGCTACTATCTGGCTGGTGCTGCCGATTATCAAGGGCCATATGTCAGTGGAACTGATAATGAATCTGAACTTGACACTTACGAACTAAATCGAGGATACTGATGTCCTTCCTTAATCTGGATCTTGCAAATAAATTAAACCAGGTGCTGGGATCATTAGTATTTGATATTACACTTACCTCTGTGGATCATGGGATCACAAATGCCAATCCCACAGAAGGCGCATCACAAGAAGTCTTTGAGTATACGGTTAAGGGCTTTGTTGATATGTATGAGGCTAGGCGCATTGATGACCATGTTATTCAGCAAAGTGATCGACTTCTTACTATACTTGGTGGCTCATTACCAGCTGGGATCCTTCCTAAACTTGAGGACTTTACAACCATTGATGGTGAAAAGAAACGGATCATCAACATCCAAGTAGATGCAGCGAAAGCGACTTACTTATGCCAGCTCAGATAGGAGGAGCACAGTAAAATGTGATTTTTTGGTGCTAAATAGCCTGATAATCATAACTATTTGACGTCTCAGCACCAGAATACCATTGACAACGGAATAAATCAATCATATAGTGAACTAGTGAGCCATAGGCGCACGAAACAAGGAGAAGAGAAATGCCGCATAAAAGGAAAGGTCTGAACTACCTGCACGACAGCGATCTCATTCTGCCAAAGATCGATGGTTTGCAGCTAGCATCTGGCCCCGCCGTTACTGCAGCTGTTGGTACCGCGAAGAACGGTACACTTGGGTATTTTGAATACTCAGTGCAGGATACCGACTTTACAGTAGTTGATTCGGGAGCCAATGGTGGAGCTCTTGCAGTTACGCTATTTACGTGGCCAGCTGCGATGATCTGGGTTGTTGGTAGTCTGCTAGAAGTAAGCGTTAGTGCAGCTGCTGCAGGTATTGGAGCTACAGGTAACATCAATATAGGTGTTGGTAGTGTAGCTTACGTTGCTGATGGTAGTGATCCTGCAACTACTGAGATTGATTTCCTAGCTTCGCTTATGGACTTTACGCTAGTTGGTGGAATCAAGGCCGATCAGCGTAAAGAAGGCGCAGCTGCTGGGTATCGTGATGCTACCGCTGGAACTGTGAAGGCCTATCTGAATTTCTATGTTCCCGCTGCTGATATCTCTGCTGATGCTGCACTTACAGCTGATGTCGATTTTAGGTGCTGGTACTTCACATTGTAGGCTGGAGGTCCTAATGTCTGAGCGTACATTTAGGCCACCGAAGCTAGTACGAAAGGCAGCACAGGCTGGATTGGTGCTTGGTAGTCGTCATCAATTGGATGATAATTCAGCTGTTGCTCAGGCTGAGACCTTGTTGTCTACAACCCCCCTTTCACTACTGGAGATCAGGGCGCTACATACATCACTTACAAGACTACATGCCGACTATGACCCACATCTCTCAAAGCATGATCGACCCACAGATGGAACAATCAAGTGGCTATTATGTGGTGGAGATGAAGGTTTGATATGGACCCGCAGAGTCTTACGTCAAGAGAAGGTCTTAAAGACCAATTCTGGGAAGATACAAATTCCGGAGATTATTGACTTAAGATTTGGACCACATATCATGGTAGCACATGTAAGTGATACGGATGTGGTAGCTAAGCTTCAGACTCTTGAAATACCAGCCGGAGTAAGCCAAACTCATGATGGCTCATTTATCTTCTTCACACCTACAGTATCTGTGATTCCTGTGGAGAAGGTAGTAAGTAAGCGAGGTACATATGCACTTGGGCAGCCAGCTCAACTACCGGCGATTGATTGTGAGAGTTTGACCTTTGTAGATGAGAGTCGATCACGAGTTCAGGTACTTCTTAAGGGTCTACAGAATCCCACAGACGTCTCTGGGTTTGATTGTTTTGAATTTGATCGTGCTCATTATGCCGGTCTAACTGGCAAAACTCTTCTAGAAGGGCTTACCGTTAACAAACTCTTCTGCTTGATTAGCACAGAGTCTCCGAGATACAGAGCTGAATTCCTCAAAGTTGATGAAGAGCTTGGGCTTGTCATGGGATGGGCCATTATTAGTCTTGCTAATGGTGAGCCTTACTTTGATAAGCAGGGTGACTATATTCCAGAGAACTCAATGCTTGAGGCTGCAACTGAGTTTATGCTGAATAGTCGCATTGCAGGTGATATGCATGATGGTGATAGTCATGGTAGGATTGTTTTTGCCTGGCCTATGACCACTGAGATTGCCAAGGCTTTTGAGTTCGATGTCTCAACAACTGGCTTAATGATTGCTATGAAGCCAGACAATGAAGAGATGCTTGAGAAATTTAGGGATGGCACCTATACCGGGTTTTCTATTGGTGGTACCCGCATTGAGGATGAGGAGGTTGATTGATGTCAAAAAAGAAGATCATGCGCCGATTCCGAATTAGGGAGATTAGTGGCGTAGACACTCCCGCTCAGGAAGGTGCTGAGAAAGTCATTATGAAGCGAGATAATCCTGAGTATGCTAAGACCCTGTTTAATGAGGCACTCGAGGATCTCCAGCTTGAGGCAAAGGTAAATGATGCTTTGATGGATATGTGGCAACTAGACTCTGCTCTAAGCCGCAGTATTCGAGAGATCATTGAAGATGATGAGGAATACCCAGACACAATGGCCGCTATTAAAGAATCACTCCAGCAATTTGCAGCTGCGGTGTCTACAACAGTCGCCGGTGTTTTGGACGGTGTTAAAGACAACCAGGACCCTGATAATAAGGAGACTACTATGACTGAGGAAGAAAAGAAGGCTGCCCTTGAAAAGGAAGCCCTCGAAAAGGCAGCTGCCGATGAAAAGAAGGTGCTGGAAGCCCGTGTGGCTAAGGCCGAATCGATCAACGCGCTGGCTGCTGATGACAAAGCCCACTATGATACACTCGCTGAGGCCGGCCAAGATGAATGGCTCGCAAAGAGTGCCGATGATCGTACCGCGTTTCTGAAGAATCTTGCAGATGAAAACGCCATCATCTACACCGCTGAAGATGGTAGCGAGTACCGCAAGAGTGATGATCCGCGCTTGGTAGCCATGGCAAAGAAAGCCGATGAGGAGACCAAGGCCGCTAATGTCGACCGTGCAGCTCGTGAGGACACTGAGTTTGCTAAGCGTGCTGATGCAGAACTCAAGCATCTGCCTGGTGAGCAAGATGTGAAGGTAGCGATTCTGAAGGCGCTTGAGACCATCAGTGACGAGACCACTCGCAAGGCTGCGACTGAAATGATCCATGCCAGCAATGCTGATATGTCCAAGGCTATGGATCGCATCGGAACCACCGGCGAAGATACCAGCGGTCCTAAGGGCAAGCTGAATGCGCTGGCGAAGAAGCATCAGGAGGCCAATGAGGGCATGTCCTTCGAGAAGGCCTATACTGAAGTGATTACAACCGACGAGGGTAAGGCTCTGTACAACCAGACCCAAGCTTAAGTTCGTTAGATCTTAAATAACTAACCGGGAAGGAGATTCCCAAATGTCTGTGGAACAAGCTCTGACAAATGTGACTTTTCCGTCTAATGCGGATTTGTCAGCTGGTCAGTACAAGTTCGTAACCATCAATTCTAGCCACAAGATCGCTCTCGTAGCTGCTGCTGGTGGTGCTGGGATTGGTGTGTTGCAGAATGACCCAGCAGCTGCTGACCGTGAGGCGGTAGTTGCTGTCTACGGGGTGAGTCGTGTGCTTGCTGGTGGTACAGTAGCAACTGGTAATACTGTTCAGTCAGACGCAAATGGCGATGCCATTGTTGCCGCTTCTGGTGATGCAGTGTTTGGCACTTGTGTTCGTGGCGGCGTAGATGGTGATTACATCTTGGTGCTACTCAACAGCCAGTTCGTACTGCCGTAACCGAAGGAGATACTCATGTCTGCTGTGGAAAGAGGTCTTAGGACCGTAACAATTCCGTCAGGCTCGGATCTCTCCGCAATTCAGTACCACTTTGTCGATGTCGATAGTGGTGGGCAGATCATCATTCCAACTGCAGCGGGAGCCAAAGCAATTGGCGTATTACAGAATACACCCGCTGCTGCCGATGCCGATGCTATCATCGGTATCTCTGGTATTTCCAGTGTTGTTGCTGGCGGTACTATTGCAGCCGGGGCATTAGTGCAGGCTGGAGCTGATGGAACTGCTCTTGCAGTTGCTAGTGGTGATTATGCCCTAGGGACTGCTGTTACTGGTGGTGCTATTGGAGATATTCTTGAGGTTCTTCTTCTTGGTGGTGCTGGAAACATCACTGCATAGCTGCAAAGGAGCAAAATTATGCAACCGACTCCAGGAGATGTTCATGTTAACACTCCTCTTTCAAATATCTCGGTAGCCGAGATCCAGAGCATGGATGCCTTTGTCGCAGATAAGGTGTTTCCCAACATCTCTAGCGGCAAACAGGGCGACAGGTACTGGACCTTTGACCGGGGATACTTTAACCGGGACGAAATGCAGGTCCGTGGTCCTTCCACAGAGAGCGCCGGCGGCGACTACACTGTGGATAATACACCGACGTTCTTCTGTCCCGTCCAGGCCTTCCACCATGATATCGATGACCAGCGTCGGGCGAATGAGGACACTCCTCTGAATGCTGACAAAGAGGCCACGATCTTGTGTACTCATAAGGCCATGATCCGTAGAGAGCTTTCGTGGGCATCAAAGTACTTCGCAGCTAGTTTGTGGACTACGGAGTTTGATGGTGTTGCTTCCTCACCTAGCTCGTCAGAATTCCTTCAGTGGAATGACTCTGGATCGGATCCTATTGAGGTGATCCGTGCTCAGAAGACTGCGATGCTTAAGCTGACGGGAGTCAAGCCCAATACTCTTGTGATTGGGCCTGAGGTCTATGATTCGCTCATTGACCACCCGGATATCATTGATCGAGTGAAGTATGGCCAGACGGCGCCCGGTATTGCTACCTTAGATACGTCTGACCTTGCTGCCGTTTTGAAGATTCCTCGGGTCTTTGTGATGGAAGCTGTATACAACTCCGCCGCCCAAGGTGCTACGAATGTAGGTGCCTTTATCGGCGGCAAGTCTGCACTTCTGTGTCATGCTGCCCCGAGTCCTGGCTTGATGACTCCGACTGCTGGCTATACCTTCTCATGGAATGGGTACCTCGGTGCCAGTGCTATGGGTGGACGTATCAGCAAGTTCCGTATGGAACAGTTGAAGTCGGATCGTGTTGAAATTGAAATGGCCTTTGATCAGAAGCTTGTTGCTGCTGACATGGGTTGTTTCTTCGCAACCGCAGTCGCGTAGACTGCATAACTGGAGGCTGTCCTATGCCTAAAGAAGATCGACAGTCCTTCACATCCTCGGGTGGGTATGTTGCTCGGAAGGGGTTCCGGTTCATGGGCCGGGACTTCCTTCCTGGCGACTCCTTTCCGTGGAAACAACTTGGCTGCAGTACTCGGAGACTGCGTCAGTTGTATGAAGGGCGAGTAATTGATCCAGCCGGTGACATGGTTCTTGAAGAACTGAGTCCCGAGACCCCGGTGGATGAGGCAACCGCTGGGGCAGCTGATGACACTGTGAAGGATCCAATTGACACTGAGGATGACGATGAACCTTTCATCTTCAATCCTGATGTCCACAGTGTTGAGAATCCAAAGAAGGGTAAGTGGATTATTTCTCACGATGGCCAATTTATCGTGGAGATCTACCGTAAGCTTGGCTTGCTGCTGAGAAATGCCACAGAGCCCGTAATTCTTCGTCCTGATGACGAAGGTGATCTGGAAGTGGTAGAGGAATGAGTGAAACCATCCGGGTAGTTGGCTTAATTGGGGATTCAGTGGAACATACAGTGCGTGAAGTGACACTGCGGGTTCTCGATAACCTAAAAGCAGCTACTCCTGTGGCTACTGGCTGGGCTCGATCCAACTGGATTCCCAGTATTGGTCAACCAGTTAGCTCCCCGGATGGTACTCGTTTTAACCATGATGGCTCAGCTCAAGCACAAGGTAGGGCGATGGTTGCATTTGGCTATAAGCTAGAATACGGCCCTATCTTTCTCTCAAACCAGGTTCCCTATATTGATAAGCTTAATGCTGGATCATCACCTAAAGCGCCGGCTGGATTTGTTCAGAGGGCTATGGATGATGCAGTTGGGTCGATCAAAAGTGGGTCCCGATGAGAAGTATTCTTTACCGGGGGCTGAGTTTATCAAGATGGTACTGCCGACCGAATCGGGTCTCTTTCGGATGGACAGCTTGGCAAATGAGGCTCCCGGTACTTAAGGAGGATGATGACTCTTAATGAAGCCAGAGTGATCGTCTATGATGCCTTTGCAGCTGCCTGGCTTTTAGGTGAAGAGCGTCTGGTCCCATACTTCTTCGATAATATGCACTATGACTCCAATGAGGTCAATGAGTTTGTAGAGCTTAATATGATTCATGCCCCAGGCGAGCATTACACTCTCGGGAGTACTGGGAATAGGATCTTTAGGCGAGAGGGGATAGTCCGAACAATTATCCACACACAACCAGATGGTGGTCTTAAACGAAGTGATGACTTAGGTGAGGAGATCTTACGGATCTTAGAAGGTAAGTCATTAGTTGCAGATGGTAATACGGTCCGACTAACCAATGGCTACGTTGGAGAGCTTGGGGTAATCGGCTCATATTACAAGGCTGAGGCGGTAGTCCAGTTTAACTACCAGGATCAGAAATAGGAGGAGATGATGAGTAGAGTATCCACAAATACTATCTCAATTGCTTATGCGATTGAAGCTAGTTTAGCCACTCTGCCTGGCACGCCTCAGTGGAAACTGATTGAGCCGAATGAGATCAATACGTTCGGACCGACAATCAGTACTGTGGCTCGTAACCCGATTGCCAAAGATCGACAACGAAAGAAAGGTACTATCACCGATCTCGATAGTGCTGTGGAATTCAATGCCGACTTAACTGGCGATCATATCACAGACTTCTTTAACGGCTTCATGTTTGCTGAATGGACTGGTGGAGGAGTATGGGGCGAATATGAGACTGAGGATGTCACTGCTGTCACTGCTACTGGATACACTGTTACAGATGATGGTGACTTAGCAGCTGATGAATTGATCTATGCTAGGGGCTTTACCAACTCAGCTAATAATGGGCTGAAGGTTGTTGGGGCCGCTAGTACCACCACAGAAATCAAAGTCAGTGGCCTTGTGGTAGAGGCTGCACCGCCCGATGAGGCGCGGATTGAGATTGCTGGTGTTCAAGGTGCAACTGGTGACCTGGAGATTGATGCTAGTGGCGATTTGATCAGCACGGTGCTTGATCTATCAGCACTTGGTCTGACGGTTGGACAAGTAATCTGGGTTGGCGGTTCAACTACAGTTACTCAGTTTGCTGTCGCTGCTAATACAGGCTTTGCTAGGATTACTGCCATTGCAGCAGCTAAGCTTACACTTGATAAGACTGCTGCTACATTTACAATTGACAATGGTGCTACTAAGACCATCCAAATCTTGTTTGGTAGGTTCTTAAGGAATGTACCTGTGGATGATGGGGACTTCCTCGAACAGAGTTATCAGTTTGAAGCTACGTACCCAGACCTTGACTCTGTCGGGGTTGATGAGTATGAGTATGCTAAGGGTAACTACTGTAATCAGCTTGTCTTGAACTTACCCCTCTCAGACAAGGCAACATGTGACTTTGGGTTCACTGGTACTGATACTGAGCCGCCGTCAACTAACAGAGATGCTGAGAGTGCCAATGCAATTGACCCGATTCAGACTGAGGCGTTTAATACCTCAGCTGACATTGCTCGACTCAGGATTACACAGACCGATGAGACTGAGTTAACCAGCTACTTCAAAACTCTAACTCTGACTGTCAATAACAATGTGACTCCAGAGAAGGTACTTGCAAATCTGGGCGCTGTCTTTATGAACATCGGTAACTTCGATATCACTATCGAAGCTCAGGTACTCTTTACTGATTCTGGTATTCCGACTGCCATTCGGAATAACACCACATTGACTATGGACTTTAGCTTGGAGAACAGTGACGGGGGTCTGTTCTTCGACTTCCCTGCTATCACTATTGGTGGCGGAGACAAAGAATACCCCGAGAACGAGACGGTGTTGATGAATACTCCAGCGTCGGCCTTTGAAGATCCGACACTTGGCTATTCGCTCAGCATCTCTCACTTCCCATACCTGCCTTAGGTAGGATAAGGAGACCCACAGATGAGTAAGTTTCGCATCGACATTCAAATGGCGAAGGTGGTAGACTTTACACTCTTTGCTTTAGAGGGTGAACCAGTTCTCCAACTTGCCCAGGCTACTGAGGCCAATAAGCCATACTTCAATGGTATACTTCGTCGTAGCCGCAGAAACATGCCACAAGTTAAAGCTGGTAATATCAACGTAGACTTGGTTATAAGTAATCGAGCTAATGATCGAGAGCTCTATGCCAAGTACGTTCTTCAAGGCTGGCAGAATGTGGTTGACATGAATGGTAAAGCTGTACCATTCTCTGAAGCCGAAGCTCTTGAATTTCTTCAGGCGATTCCCAGTTTCATCTTTGATGAGATTAGAGAATTCGCTGCCGAACCACGGAACTTCATTCTCGAAGAACTGCCTGAGGCCGAGGAAATAGCAAAAAACTTGCAGAGCGACTAAGGTGGGAGCTGGAGTGGAATGAAAAAGGGTTTGTTGCATCAGCTGCAATTGCACGGGGACAATCCATCCCTACATGGCTTGATGCAGAACCCATTCTTGCTCCAGGCGAAGACTTCTATCTTAGCGCTTTTTGGGAGCTTAGTACATGCCGAGCTATGGGTATGTCAATTGGCCCAATTCCGTGGCAGCACATTATTGCTTACGCGGAGTGGGCGGAACTGGACTATGACTTGCGTGGAATCTTCGTGTTAGTCATGCGAGCTATGGACAGTACCTATCTTGAGTGGCTGAATCGAAAGGCAAAAAATGGCTGACTTTCGTATTCGAGTCTTAGTTGATCCACGACAAGGACAACGTGGAATCAAGTCAATGAAGAGATCCCTCGGCGGATTGGAGCGTCAGGGTAAAAGTGTTGGTAGGGCCTTTAAGGGAATGATGGTCTTTGCAGGACTGGGTGCTGGTCTTCGTGCTATCACTCAACTTGCTGACCGATTTACCCACCTGCAAAATCGTCTTAAGACAGTGACAGCCTCAGAAGATGAATTAACGGCTGTAACTAATAGACTATTTGAAGTGGCGAATAAAACTCGTGCGCCATTCAAAGCTACAGCAGAGATCTATACTCGTGTAGCTTTGGCGAGTAGAGAGTTGCAGACCTCTCAAGAACAATTAGTCCAATTTACAGAATCATTGAACAAGGCAGTGATTCTTTCTGGTGCAACCGCTCAAGAGGCTGAGGCTGGTATGCTTCAGCTATCACAGGGCCTTGCTTCTGGCTCTCTTCGTGGCGAAGAGCTCAGGTCTGTACTTGAGCAGATCCCTGTGGTAGCTGATGTAATTGCTAACTCGATTGGGACCACTCGTGGTGAACTTCGTAAGATGGGTGAGCGAGGTGAAATTAGTGCGAAGATGGTTCTACAAGCTTTCAAAGAAGCTCGAGTAGAATTGGATGAGAGATTTGGGGAAACCATCCCAACCATTGACCAGGCATTCACAATCTTACGAAATAGTATTACCAAAGCTGTAGGTGAATTTAATAAGGGATCAGGAGCTGCTAATAACTTTGCTGATTTCATTATTAAACTAAGTAGCTATACTGACGAACTAACTGAGGGGCTTTATATTGTTGGTGACGTAGTTAAAGCTACTTTTGAGGCCTTTAAGACCCTATTAGAGCCCATGACTAAACAACTTGACGACTGGGGAGTTGACTGGGGTGATGTTTTTACAGCTGCAGGACTAGCAGTATTAGTGCTATTACAGATTATTGCACAGGTCTTTGATAAGATCATTGGTTTAGTAACTGCGTTAGTTTCAATTATAACTGTTAATTTCAAACAGATTCCCAGAGTTATGGGTGATGCTCTAGTCACGGCTTTTAATCACATGATTACTATGACTGAGACTTCGGTTAATCGGGTTATCAAATTGATTAACTTTCTTAATAGTCAACTACCCAAGAACCTGCGAAAAGAACCTCTAGCAGAGGTTAGTATGTTGAGACTAGACAATAAGTTTGAGGGGGAGGCGAAAAAAACCGGGGCAATGATTGCAGAACTTCTCAAAGCTGGGATGGAGCAAAGTGCCCTCGAAGATGCAATTGTTGGAATTATTGAATCCGTAATGGATAGCGCTGCTGAACGAAAGGGTCAGCGATCAGATCCTGATATAGATTTAAGTAAGGGAGTTGCTGGAGGAACTGGGGTTATACCAGGTGAAACTCTTTTTGAAAAATTTATGGCTGACTTAGCTCTTCAAGCTAAGCTACTGGGGATGACTGCTAAAGCCGCTGAAATATATGAGACTAAGCTAAAGGCTGTCAAAGAGATTGGTCGTGAGCTTACTGATGTTGAAGCTGATCGGGTCACTGTAGCTGTACAACTTATTCAATCCATGAGGGATCAAGCCAGAGTACTAGATGAGATTATAGGTCCATATAATGAGATCACTGATAAGCAAGCTGCCTTAAATGAACTACTGTGGATGGGGCGGATTAACACCGAACAATACACTGAAGCTATGAGAAAGCTTCATCTTGAAATGCTTGAGCTAGCTACAGACCTTGATACAGGCTATGCTCGTGGTATAGCTAGAGTTCATGAGCAACTTCTCGATCTTGCAACACTCTCAGAGTCTGTGGTAGTTGATGCATTCAATGGAGCTGAGCAGGCTATTGTCGACTTCGTTACCACTGGTACAGCAAATCTGAAACAATTTGTGGATCAGGTCCTAGCTGACCTAACTCGAATCTTGGTACGGAAAGCTATGATGAGTTTGATTGGCGCATTTGCTGGAAACCCAGTCCCAGGTGACCCTGGTTTTATAGGGCCAGTTGGAGGAGGACACGGGTATCAAACCGGGGGATCTTTCAATGTTGGCGGATCAGGAGGTCCTGACAGTCAACTGGTTGCGTTTAAGGCAACTCCGGGCGAACGAGTTGACGTATCACGACCGGGACAAAACCCAGCAGCAATGAGTCAAGCACCACAGCAACCAGCTCAGGTAAAGATTATTAACTCAATGGATCCAGGAATGGCTCTTGATGCAATGAATACAGCTGAGGGTGAGCGATTGATTATGAATGTAATCCAACGTAACCCTAATAGTGTTCGTCGGATGATGGGAGGATAGAATGGCCTTTACAACTGGTACATCAACTGACTACGCTGACCTTCTAGCAGATGTTCGTACTTGGCTAATCGGAACTGCAGGCTGGTCCTCTCTTGCATACACTGCTGTTACTCAAGAAGCGAAGGTTGTGGCTATCAATGTCGCTGGTACAGGCTATGCAGAAGATGATACCATTACTCTAACTGGCGGTACCTTTGCCACTGCAACTGTACTAACCGTGACTTCAATCGGTGGTAGTGGTGAGATTACAGGAATCAGTATTACAACGGCCGGTGACTACTCTGTGGTTCCATCTAACCCGGTCGCTCAAGGATCCACAAGTGGTAGTGGTGTAAATGCCACCTTTACGATGACCTACAACGACTCCACTGGTAGCTTAGCGCTTCAAGCCCCTGGTAACGGCACAGGTAAAGAGGTCTTCATCAATATAGAGACAGATTATGATGATGGGGGCAATACCTATGCCTGGAAAATCTTCGGTGCAACTGGCTGGGTTACTGGCCTTGCTCATGGCTCACAGCAAGGAGCTGGTGGGCCGGTCTTCTTCAATCTGTGGGATAATACTATAGATTACTGGATCTTTGCAAATGACCGGAGATTCATTCTGATTGCTCAGGTGGGAACTAATTATATGAGCATGTATGCTGGCTTCTTCTTGCCATTCGCACTTGGAACTGAATATCCATTCCCGCTTGCTATTATTGCAAGCTATCCTGAGATGGCTCTTCCTAGTGTAGCTAATGCTCGTAATGCCTTTATCGC
>Ga0209345_10002073_pt1 | contig 22892 bp, 21 predicted proteins | sample Cruoilmetagenom7_FD_187294 | JGI IMG/M metagenome (GOLD analysis project Ga0209345, IMG submission 187294) | Oil polluted marine microbial communities from Coal Oil Point, Santa Barbara, California, USA - Sample 7 (SPAdes) (version 2) | ecosystem: Environmental > Aquatic > Marine > Oil seeps ...
ATCACCAACACTTACACTCATAACATCACCTAAGATAATAAGTATAATAGATGGAGGAATAATCTGACCAAGAGTACCACTCGCAGCAACTGTACCACTAGCAAGACCTTTGTCATATCCAGCTTTTAACATCAAAGGAAGTGCTATAACACTCATCATTACAACTGAGGCTGATACTATCCCGGTAGAAGCTGCGAGCATTGCCCCAACTAAAACAACACTAACCGCTAATCCACCGCGAACATCACGAAATAAAGCAGACATTGACACTAAAAGTCTTTCTGCCATTTTAGACTTTTCTAAAACTAAACCCATAGCGATAAAAAGAGGAACTGCCATAAGTGTTGTGTTACTCATAATCCCAAATATACGAAATGGTAAAACTTCAAAAACTTCAAAACCAAGTTCTGGAATTAAAAAAGCAAAAACTATAGATACACTTCCAAAAACAAAAGCAACAGGAATCCCAACTAAAAGCAGTGCTAAAACTACTACAAACATAAATAGAGCTATCATAATGATTTCCACATGCCATAGTTTTGTATAGCATCTCTAATAGCTTGAAGTGATAAAAATACAAAAGAGAGAGGAAGCAGTGATTTAACTAAAAACCTATACTCTAAACCACCGGGATTTGAGGAAGCTTCTTGCTGAATAAAACTAAGTTGAACAAATTCTATCCCAATATAAATAATAAGAAATGAAAATGGTAGTATAAAAAATAAAGAGGAAATCATATTGATTAAAGCTTTTGTTTTAGGAGTAAATGAAGCATAAAATATATCTACTCTCACATGGGCATTTTGCTTAAGAGTATAAGCTATTCCAAAAAGAATAACAACATCAAAAAGATGCCACTCCAACTCTTGAAGAGCAATTGAGCCCGTAGAAAAAAGATAACGTGCTGTTGCATCATAAACTACTAAAAGTACTAAGATAGCTACTATAAAAGCTGTAAAGTATCCTAGGTATTTTATGGTTTTATCTATTATTTCCACATGCCAAACTTATATAAAATTAGGTGCATCATTAGCAAATAAAATAATATCACCTGCTTTTGTTTGATTTGCCAAAACATCTGTTAAAGATTCTTTGTTTTTTAACATTATTTTATTTTGTACTGTTATATTCATATTAAATAGTTTTGCATTTAAATCACCAGTTATGATTACTATATCAAAGACATCATTTATTGCCTCTACTAACCTTAGATTTAACTCATCACTGCTTTCAACAAGTCCAGGAGTAACTATAACTTTTCTGCCCTCGTGTAATGAACACAGTCTTACACCCTCAAGCATTCCGTCAATATTACCATTATAACCATCATCGAGTATAATTTTTCCACCAGCTTTAATGAGTTGAAGTCTATGCTCAACTGGTTCTAATTCTTCTACAGCTTTTTTAATCTCTTCATCACTCATATCGAAGTTTCTTGCAATCTCAACTGCAACAGCTATATTCATAGTTTGAAATCCACCAAGTACTTTTGTATGAAGTTTTAAGTCTTCTTCTTGTGAAACTAAATCAAAACTAGTTCCATCTAAAGTTGCATCAATATTTGAGACAGCATCCCCAAAAAAAGTAACTTTATCATGTGGTTCATCTGTAACAGAAGTATGTATAAAAGCACGGTCTAATCTTGGAGACTGCATTAACTCTAACTTTGTAGCTATAATATTTTTAAGAGATTTAAAGTACTCTATATGAGCTTCACCAACTTTAGCAACTACTACAGTTTGAGGTTCTACAAACATAGCGATATCATAAATATCGCCCGGTTCTCTAGCACCTGCTTCACAAACATATATCTCTGTGTCAAGTGGAAGTGAGTTATTTATATCACCCATTATTCCACCAATAGTATTTATACTTCTTGGAGTTGCATAGACTTTATACTTTTTACTTAAAATCTGTGCAACAAAGTTTTTTATACTTGTTTTTCCATAGCTCCCTGTAATAGCAACTATTTGCATATTTTTAATACTTTTTAATTTATTCTTTGCCTCTTTCTGATAAGCCATAAAAAGAAACTTCTCTATCACATAACTACCAATATAAGCAAGAGCTAAAGGCATAAATACACCATATACTTCACATGCCGACTTTAGAGTACAAAGGATATCTTGAAAAAGAACCAAAGAGATTAAAAGTATAAGAAATCTTTTTACTCTCCATGTTAAAACTAACTTTTTATCTAGTTTCTTGTGCCAAAGAAGTATAGCTGGGACTATTGCAAAGTAGAAAAAGATTGCAAAAAACTCACCTGTTGTATGGTAAGCTACAAAAGGGATAAAAAAGTATATAACATGCCAATGCGGTTTATGATGTTTTAAAATTACACGAGAGAGTTTATAGTCATACCATTGTAAGTTAGTGATAAGGTACCAACCAAGGATAGTTACAAAAAGGACATTAGTTACAAATGATGTTAATAGCGCATAATCCATTCTTTAACTTCCTAAAGTCTGTAAAAAAGTTTCTTTAATCTCATTTGAGACATCACTTGCATTATTCATAAAAAAGTAGTGATCACCATCATAAATTTTTAGTTTTGAATTTTTCATAAGAGAGTCTATTTTTTCTCCAGAAGAAAGAGGTGTAGCTGTATCACTTTTACCCCAACAAAGTAGAGCCTTACCATCATATGCAGAGAACTCGCTAGTAAAATCTTCATCAACAACATTTTTAAAAGTTTGATACATCGGTTCACTCAACTTTTTAGCATCTTCTGCTCTAAACAATGAAGATAATTTTCCAATACCAAAAAGGTTTGCTATCTTAGTTAAAGCTATTTTTACCTGAACTAAAAGTGGCTTATTTATGTAAATACCACTGCTACCAATAAGGACAAGAACCTTTGGGTCTAGTAAAGTTGCAACCTTACCACCAAAAGAGTGACCAAGTATTATATCTTTTGAGGCATTTATATGAATCATTAAAAGCTCAACTATTCTGGCTACATCTGATGTCTTTAGAGCAAGCGAACAAGTAGAGTTACCAAATCCAGGCAAATCAATATAGATATGACGAAATCCACTCATATGATGAGAAAATGATTGTTTCATTAAGTTTTTATTACTTCCCCAACCATGTAAAATAATTATATCTACACTTGCTTGTGGATTTATAATCTCATAACTTATATCTAAAGTATGTTGATTGTATTGAATCGATTTTAGAGCCATTATTTACCTTTTGCGGATGATATTGAGTGAATATAGTCGTAATTTACTTTAGCCTTTTTGGCATGTGGAAGTGAAGATGCTAAAGCTTCGATCCCTCCAGCAAAATCTTCAAAAAGGTAATTTGCCATAGAACCTGGAATAGGGTTTATCTCATTTAATAAAACCTCATCATTAACTACAAAGAAATCACATCTAATCAGTGAGCCTTCAAACATATTTGTATAAACTTTTTCAAAATTTGTTCTAAGTCTTGCTTGTAAGTCATCACTAATATCAGCTTTTAAAACCTGTTCACTTCGCGAGAAATCCATATATTTTTTCTCAAAATCTAAAAATTCTTCTTTTTGAGGTTCTTCTACTATTGAATAAATAATTTCGCCATTAGCCATAAAGCCTGCAAGGTTATACTCTTTAACATTCTCTATAAATGGTTCTAGTAAAACATGTTTGTCGTACTCAAAAGCCACATCTAAAGCATAATCTATTTCACTTTCATCTCTTACAATACTAACACCTATAGAACTTCCAAGAGTTGCAGGTTTTACTATGAGGGGGTAAGGGATTGTTATGTTTTTCATATCGTTTGAGTTTATTATCTGATAAGCAACACTCTTAATACCTTTTGCCTCGCAAAGCCATTTTGTGTATCTTTTATCATATGAAAAGACACTTGCACTTACTCTTGGACCAATATAATCTATTGAGAAAAAATCTAAAAGTGAAGCTATTGTTCCATCTTCACCATCAGCACCATGTATAAGATTTAATACAGCCCCTGTATGATGAGTTGAGCTAAACATACTCTTTTGAACAAATCCACCATTTGAAAGTGAAAGCTGAGGCATTTTTTTATGCTCACCCTTAGAAAAGGTAATAGCTTTCATTTTTGATGCCTCTATCAGATAAAAAACATGGTCTTGGTCACAAAAGATAAAACTCAAATCAAAACCCTGAAGTTTCTCTTTTAAAGTTATAGCACTTACTATACTTATCTCATGCTCAAAACTAGCACCACCAAATAAAATAGTTAATTTCAATATATATTTCCTTAGTTAAATTGTTTGTAATAATTTTAGGGCTTCTTTTACAAGTGAAGGTGTATCTTTACCATTACATGCACTTAAAGCCTTCGATATTTTAGCTTTTGTAAACCCTAGTGATTCTAATGCCTCACTAGCTTGTGCAAATGCTTGACTTTGAGGTTCATCTGATGATGAAACTAACTCTACATCAAAACCATTAAGTTCTACTAGTATTCGCCCTGCACTCTTTGGTCCAATTCCTGGAACTTTTTTTACACCATTCATATCTTTGTTATTTATAACTGTTGCAAACTGAGTTGGTGTATAGGTTGAACAGATTGCCATCGCAACCTTTGGTCCAACTCCATTTATTTTAATAAGTCTTTGAAATAATTTTTTTTCACTCATCTCTAAAAAACCATAAAGAAGCTGTGCATCTTCACGAATGATATGAGTAGTAAAAAGTTTTACCTCATCACTGCCAATAGCAGAGTAAGTATGTAGTGATATAAAGACTTCATATACAACTCCATTAACTTCAACATGAACAAAACTTGGCTCTTTATATTCTACTGTTCCTTTTAAACCAACTATCACTCTTCAACCGCCTGAATCTCAAAACTACCATCTTCTAATTCAACAAGTCCAAAAACCTTATGAGGACAACCTTCTGCTGGCTTATAACTAATATCTATCTCTGGATCAACTAACTTAAATATTAGTTCATTATAACCTGACCAATGGTCTCTGTTAATAATTCTTGCATCTAGAATATTATCTTGAAATGAAGATATCTTGCTAGTTAATAGTTTAAGTTGATCCTCTTTTATAGAGTAAGTCTCTTGTATATTTTTTAGATGCTCTTGCATTTGGTTAAATTGTTTATATTTTTTCACAAAACTCTCAGGCATCTTAATACCATTTTTCTTATAGTTTATTAATCTCTTTTTAACATCTATAAAAGAAGCTGTATTATCTTTAACAAGCTTTATATGTTTATCTACTTCTTTTTTAATATCTCTAACATCTAGCTCTAAGTCTTGAATATGCTTAGAATTGTCATCTAGTCCTTCTTGAGCAGATCTTTTTACCAAGGGGTCTATTATAAAAGTATTCTCACTTCCGTGAAGTTTTTTTATCTCGATAAGTCTAGATGCTGTTGCTGTAACATGCGAAGCACATATCTCTATATTTATCTCTTTTGCTTTTATCTTTCCACCTATAGCCTGTGCTATATTAACTACATCACCATCAACTGTACCATGTTCTAACCTAGTTATTTTTATGTTTTTTCCATAAGCTATACCCTTATGAATATTTATATCTAGTTTTTCAGCTCTTAGCTCTGCGGTTTTATGAACTTGACCACCTACTGTTGCTTTAAGTGCCCAAATCTTTGCATTAGAACCTACATTACCTTCAATATCTATCTCAGAGACTTCTATCTCCATCCCATTACCAATAGCATCTTTTATGGCATCTGCTTCTTTAACATTAAGCGATACATCAGAATCTAATCCAGATGTTATATTTCCCGTTGTTTTAAAACTAATTTCACCAAGGTCAACATCTTTTTTTATACCATATACAGTACCTTCAAGCTTTATATATCCATTTTCATTTGCAAAATACTGTATGCTTTTGGGTGTATCTTCTTCTCTAATAGTTTCATCAACTGTGAATGTTGGTGTTTCCGTTTCTTCTGGTTCTTTTGGTTCCATAAACTCACCACGACAGTTTCTACCAGGTTTACCAATCTTTGCTTTTATGTATTCTATTAATAATTCATCTTTTTTAACACTCTCTATAAATCCACGAGAAGCATAATCTGCTTTTGCATTATCATCTAAATCATCTTTTTTATCATAATGTAAAACTAGTTCATCATGTACAGTAAGTGTGGGTTCATAAGATTCAGCAATTAGAATTGTTTCATTTTTTGTATATTCAGCATCTTCTTCTACTCTTACATGTGCAGATATCTTTGAAATTGCCTCAGGTAACATCTCATCAAATATATTTATAAGTATTCCAGCTCTAACTTTACTTTTATTTATAAGCATTGTAAGTTCTTGTTCAAACCTTGATGAATATGAAACTTTCGAACCCTCTTTTATACTTAGATATACTTTACATTTTGTTGCATTAGCTCCAACTGCAAGGTTAAAATCTTTATATGGGTTGTCTTCTATTTGCTTTGAGAAGAATTCTACTTCATACATCTGTTTAATCTGAAAATGTGGGTTTAGGATAGCTTCTTCATCGCCAAGTTCATATATCTCATCTTGAGATATCTCTTCCCATTCTGTTTCTTTACCATCACTCATACGAGTATATGTTTGAACTTCTAGTATATTAAAATCTATCGAGTCAACTCTAACATTATAAGATTTAGCTAATGCTACTAACTCTTTAGCCACATTTTGTACTCTTATAACTGTTGGACGAATATGTTTAGTTGCAACAACTTCTTTATTCTTCGAACCAAATAATGCCATTAATAATCCACCAAATATACATTTAAATTTTTAATGTGTTTATTTTAACTAAAGTTTTGTTAAAATTGTGTAAAAAATAATAAACCAATCAAAAGAAGCCTATGTTTAGAGCAATATTTACAAATAGTTTTGGTATTTTAGTATCAAGGATTCTAGGATTTTTTAGAGACTTATTCACAGCTTCAGCTCTTGGTGCAAATATATATAGCGATATATTTTTTGTAGCTTTTAAACTTCCTAACCTTTTTCGTCGTATCTTCGCTGAGGGTGCTTTTACACAAGTCTTTATACCTGCATTTTCACGTTCAAACCATAAAGGTGTATTCTCAGCAAATATATTTTTAGTTTTTCTCTCAATAATACTACTAATAACTTTACTTGTAAATCTATTACCAGCTCTAGCAACTTCAGCTATCGCTGTAGGTTTTGATGAAAAAACCATAGAGATTGCAGCTCCATTTGTAGCTATAAACTTTTGGTATTTACCACTTATATTTGGTGTTACATTTTTAAGTACTATGCTTCAATATAAGCACCATTTTGCAACTTCAGCTTTTTCAACAGCATTACTAAACTTATCACTTATATTAGCTTTATATTTCTCACAAGACAAAACCCAAAGTGAGATAGTTTATTATCTTAGTTGGGGTGTAGTTATTGGTGGTATTATGCAGCTATTAGTTCATATAATTGCCATCTACAAGCTTGGTCTTTTAAAACTTTTAGTTGGTGGTTTTAAGTACCTAAGAGTTAAATCAAAAATTATAAAAAAAGACTCCAGACAATTCACTAAACAGTTTTTTCCTGCCATGTGGGGAAACTCAACTGCTCAGGTCTCTGCCTTTTTAGATACCTTTTTAGCCTCATTTCTTGTAAGTGGTTCTATCTCTTATCTTTACTATGCAAACCGTATTTTTCAACTCCCACTTGCCCTTTTTGCAATAGCAACAGCAGTGGCACTTTTTCCAAGAGTTGCGAGATATATTAAAAACAAAGATGAGCAAAAAGCAAAAGAGTTTATGGCAAAAGCTTTTTGGTTCTTAACTTTTTTACTTACTGCAAGTGCAATAGGTGGAATTATTCTTTCTCATGAAATTACTTGGCTTTTGTTTGAGAGAGGTGCATTTAGCACGCAAGATACACAAAGCACAACAGCAGTTTTACAAATGTATATGATAGGACTTATCCCCTTTGGTCTTCAAAAACTATTTGTTTTATGGTTATACGCAAAAGAGATGCAGATGAAGGCTGCTAAGATTGCGACTTACTCTTTAGCTACTTACATAATCATTGCCCTATCACTAATATCTCCAATGGGAGTTGGTGGTTTAGCCCTTGCAAGTACAGTTGGTGGTTTTGTTAGTTTTACTCTAACTATAAAGGTTTTTGGAGTAAAAAACTTTTTAGATATACTTCGCTCAAAAAACACTATCTACCTAGTTATAGGTGCTATTATTTTAACTATTTTATTACTTATATTTAAAGACTTTGTTAGTGCTTATATTTAATATGCTATAATTATACACATACTTTATACGCATAGGAAATACAGATGACAGCATTTTATGATACTAAAGCAAAGAAAAAAGCAACAAACCTTAGTATAAATTCTGATTTACTTAAAAAAGCGAAAGAGCTTCATATAAATATATCCAACTCTTTAGAAAAAACCCTTATTCAGCTTATCAAAGAAAAAGAGATGAAAAACTGGGAAAAAGAAAATAAAACTTCAATCAACAGCTATAATGAAAGAGTTACAAAACATGGAACTTTCAGCGATGAAGTAAGAAGTTTTTAATGGCTCAGTTTGATGTGTATGAGAATATAAACCCAAGAACAAAAGAAGATATACCATTTTTACTTGATATTCAAAACGATATACTAAAAGACTTATCAACAAGAGTTGTTGTACCTTTAGTTTTAAATATGCAACCAGCAAATATTCTAAATCCAGAATTTAAAATAGACGGTTTAAGTGTGACAATGTCAACAGCTGAGTTAGCAGGGATATCCATAAGTAATCTTGGCTTAACAATTTGTTCAGTAGAAGAAAAAAGAGATGAAATAATTTCAGCAGTTGACTTTATGCTAACTGGTTTTTAAAAGGAAAATAATTAATGTTTATTTACGATTCAGTACAAAAAACAAAACGAGAATTTAAACCTCAAGTTGAAGGTAAGGCGACTCTTTATGTTTGTGGTCCAACTGTTTATGATGATGCTCATCTAGGTCATGCAAAATCTGCTTTGGTCTTTGACCTTTTAACTCGTGTACTAAAAGCAAATGCTTTAGATGTAACTTATGTTAGAAATATCACTGATATAGATGATAAGATAATTAAAAAAGCAATAGAACAAAACAAAGATATAAAAGAGATAACAGAGTTCTATACAGAAGCTTTTCATAAAGAGATGAATGCTATAGGGGTATCTAGTCCAGATATTGAGCCTAAGGCGACAGAGAGCTTAGAAGCTATGTTTGAGTTGATTCAAAAACTTATAGACTCTAATCATGCTTATAAAACTGCTGATGGTGATGTTTACTTTGATACGGCAAGTGATAATAAGTATCTGAGTTTATCTGCAAGAGTTCAAGATGAAGAGGATAAACAGGAGAGAGTTGAGAGTTCTAGTTTAAAGAAAAACTCTTCTGACTTTGCCATGTGGAAATCAGTAAAGGATGATAGTTTAACTTTTAACAGCCCTTTTGGAGATGGTCGTCCAGGTTGGCATGTGGAATGTTCTGCAATGATAGAAAAACACTTAGCAGTTCCACATGCCGAGTTTGCTGTAGATATCCATGGTGGCGGAGCTGATTTGCTTTTTCCACACCATGAAAATGAAGCTGCACAAACTAGATGTGGAACTAACCATGCACTTGCAAACTACTGGATGCACAACGGTTTTGTGAACATTGATGGCGAAAAAATGTCTAAAAGTTTAGGAAACAGTTTCTTTTTAAAAGATGCCCTAAAAGAGTATGATGGTGAAGTTTTACGTTTTTATCTTTTAAGCACTCACTATAGAAGTAACTTTAACTTCAATGAAGAAGATTTGAATGTATCTAAAAAACGTCTTGATAAAATTTACAGACTTAAAAAACGTCTTTTTGGTTTGGCATGTGGGAATGATAAAACTCCTTTTATGGATGAACTTCTAAAAGCTCTTAGTGATGATATGAATGTATCTTCAGCACTTGCTTTAATCGAGGAGATGATAAGCTCTGCAAATGAGACTTTAGACACAGCAGGAAAACACAAGGTACTTAAAAAAGAGACTCTTGATAACCTAGCTTACATAGAAGAAGTTTTAGGTTTTGGTATTAAAAATCCTTTTGAGTATTTTCAGTTTGGAGTTGATGAAGAAACAAAAACTAAACTAAAACAACTAATAGCTAAAAGAGATGAAGCAAAAAAAGAGAAAAACTTTGAAGCCTCAGACAAACTTCGTGATGAAATCTTGGCATGTGGAGTTAATCTGATGGATACTCCACAAGGTACTTTTTGGGAAAAGATATAACTAAGGAATAGATATGAAAAAAATAACATCACTCAGCCTCGCTTTCTCATTTTTAATCATGAGCTACACAGGTTTAATTTTATATATTGTTCCACAAGGAAAAATTGCGTATTGGGCTGATTGGCATCTTTTGGGGCTTAGCAAAACTCAGTATGGAGACCTTCATATTACATCAATGGTTACAATGTTATTTTTTGCCTCTTTTCATATATATTACAATTGGAAACCACTTATTAACTATATGAAAGACACAAGTAAAAAAATATCATTTACAAAAAAAGAGTTTCTAATCGCTTTTGGTTTAAATGCTGTTTTTGTTTTAAGTACACTCTATATGATTCAGCCTGTAAAATCTATACTTGACCTTGAAAATAGTATTAAAGACTATTGGGCTAAAGAGTATGGCGAGCCACCTTATGGTCATGCTGAGGAAAGTAAGCTTAGTGTTATCTGTTCAAAGCAAGGTATAGACTTAGACGAAGCAAAAGAGAATCTAAAAGCTGAAAATATTATCTTTGATGGTAATGAAAGAATTACAGATATTGCCAAAAAGAACAAGACAACACCAAGCGAAATATATAAAATCATAAATCCACATGCTAAGAAAATGAAAAAAGATGATGAAACTCCATCTAATCTTGGAAGAAAAACATTACAAGAATTAAGTGATATGGGAAAAATTGATTTAGATAGAGCCTTAAAATATATAAAGAAAAAAGGTGTTGATACAACTGCTGATACAAGAGTTAAACATATTGCAGATGAACTTGATACAACCCCTCGTCAGCTTTATAAATCAATAAAATAAGAATATTATGACAATAAAAGAACTAGAAAAACACTTAGAAGAAAACTCAAAAGATTTAACAAATGAATTTAAACGACTTTTCCACGGTCGTGGTGGACTTTATGATGGTTATAAGCACCTGACTATTGATTCTATCGATACTATTTTGAGTGTAGCTTTGTATCGTGAAGATGAAAATGAAGCTGAACTTATAGATATGCTTAAAAATTTCATTAATTCCTCATGTGCCCGAGCGAAGCGACAAATACCCTTGGGGTGCCATAAAACTATAGTTTTACAAAGAAGATACTTACAAGGCTCTCCAAGTGAAGTTATTGTTGGCGAATTAGCTGATGAACTGTTTGTAGTTGAAAACGGTATGAAAATCAAACTAAATCTTCTATCAAATAAAAACAGCGGTTACTTTCCAGATATGAAAAATGGTAGAGAGTTTGTAAGGCAAAATGCTAAAGACAAATCTGTTTTAAACCTTTTCTCATATACCTGCGCCTTTAGTGTAGCTGCTGTTATGGGTGGAGCAACTAAGGTTTCAAATATTGACATGAGCAAGGGTGCACTTAGTACAGGAAGAGTAAATCATCATCTTAATGACTTAGATACTAGAGGTGTTAGTTTTCATCCGTATAACATCTTAAAATCATTCTCACGCATAAAGAAAAAGGGTCCTTATGATTTAATCATCATAGATCCACCTACTTTTCAAAAAGGGAGTTTTGAGGCTACAAAAGATTATATAAAAATCATTACAAAACTTCCTCAGATTGCAAGTGAAGATTGCCTTCTTTTAGCCTGTCTTAACTCACCTGATTTAGACAGTGAGTTTATTATCCAACTTATAAAAGAGTGGGCTCCAAGTTTCAAGTTTGTAAAGAGACTTGAAAATGTAAATGAGTTTGCAAGTGAAGATGAAGATAGAAGTTTAAAAAATCTAGTTTTTCAAAGAGAAAAATTATAGAAAACAAATATGACCTAATCGTAGTTGGCTCTGGTGCTGCTGGAATTATCTCCGCCATTGTTAGTGCAAGAGATGGCAAAAAAGTTTTAGTTTTAGAAAAACTATCTCAAATCGCTTCAAAGCTAAAAGCAACAGGCGGTGGTCGCTGTAACCTTACAAATACCCTATCAAACGAAGAGTTTATGGCAAAGTTTGGACGAGATGGTCGTTTTATGCAAGATGCTCTAAAAGAATTTGACCACAAGGCACTTGTTGATTTTTTCAAAGAGATTGGAGTTGAGACTCATGCTCCCGATGGTTTTCGCATCTTTCCAACTTCACACTCCTCTGTAACTATTATAAAAGCTCTGCAAGATGAGATGGACAGAGTTGGCATAGAAGTTAGATGCAACGAAAAAGTAGATGAAATTTTATATGAAAACTCTCAAATAACAGGTGTTAAAACCCAAAACAATACTTTTCTAACAAAGAGTGTTATCTTAGCAACTGGTGGACTTGGTTATCCAACTCTTGGTGCTGAGGGTGATGGTTATGATATGGCATGTGGATTAGGTCATAAAGTTACCGAGCTTCATCCTGCTATGATGCCTTTAAAGACAAAAGAAGAGTGGGTAAAAAATTGTCGAGCTGACACAATTCCAAAGGTTGAACTTAGAGTTGATATGAAAAAACATAAAAAACTTCGTGCAACTGGTGATTTGATTTTTACAAAAAATGGTATTAGAGGACCTGTTGTTTTAGACTTTGCTAGAGAAATAACTCCTTTGCTAAAGAAATACGGAGAAGTTCCACTTTTGTTAAACCTTACAAAAGGGATGAATGAAGAGCAGATACTTTCACATATTAAGATGCAGATATCTAAAAATCCAAATGCCGAGATAATTGAGATAATAAGTACCCTACTTCCACATGCCATAAGTTATGAACTGTGCCTACTTGCAAATATAAATCCACATGCCAAATATAAAGAGATAGAGGGCTCAAATAGAGCCAAACTTATCCAACTCTTAGTATGGACTCCCTTAACAGTTACAGGGCATGATGGCTTTAAAATGGCTATGATTACAAGGGGTGGAATTAACTTAAAAGAGATAAACCCAAAAACTATGCAAAGTAAGCTTATTAACGGTCTTTATTTTTGTGGAGAGATTATGAATCTTGATGGTCCATGTGGAGGATATAATCTCCAATGGTCATTTAGTAGTGGATATCTAGCAGGAAAATTATCTATATAATTTTTCCACATGCCAAACAATTATTTGGCATGTGGAAATAAGGTGTTATTAATGAGCTTCTTTTAAACTGTCTGCAATTAAAAATGCTAACTCTAAAGCTTGGTCAGCATTTAAACGAGGGTCACAGTGAGTATGGTAACGAGAAGATAAATCTTCTTCACTTACAGTAAATGAACCACCGATACACTCAGTAACATTTTTACCAGTCATCTCTAAGTGAACACCACCACCAAAAGTTCCCTCAGCTTTATGAACTTGGAAGAACTCTTTCATCTCAGTTAAAATTGCATCAACAGGACGAGTTTTATAGTTGTTTGATGATTTAATAGTATTTCCATGCATAGGATCACATGACCAAACTACTTTTAAACCTTCTCTCTCAACCGCTTTAATAAGAGCAGGAAGTCCATCACCAACTTTACCAGCACCCATTCTAACGATAACATTTAATCGACCAGCTTCATTCTCAGGGTTAAGTGTTTGAGCTAATTTTACTAAATCTTGTGGATCCATAGTTGGACCTGCTTTAACACCAATAGGGTTATTTACACCTCTTAAAAATTCAACATGAGCACCGTCTAGTTGACGAGTTCTATCACCAATCCATAACATATGAGCAGAAGTATCATACCAGTTATCTGTAAGAGAATCTTTTCTTGTGAATGCTTCTTCATAAGGTAAAAGAAGTGCTTCATGAGAAGTATAAAAATCTGTTTCTCTTAAAGTTCTGTAAGTTTTAGATGTAACACCACAAGCTTCCATAAACTGTAATGATTTTCCAATCTCATCTGCTAAAGCTTCATACTTTTCACTAACAGCACCTTGATGAGCAAAATCTTGTGTCCATTTATGAACTTGATGTAAATCAGCTAAACCACCAGATGCAAAAGCACGAAGTAAATTTTGAGTAGCTGATGCTTGGTTATAAGCTTTTATCATACGCTCTGGATCTGGTACACGAGCCTCTGCTGTAAATTCTGAACCATTGATGATATCTCCACGATATGATGCTAATTCAACACCATCAAAAGTTTCAGTATCTGATGAACGAGGTTTTGCAAATTGTCCTGCCATACGTCCAACTTTTACAACTGGTAATCCACCTGCATAAGTCATAACCACTGCCATCTGCATCATAGCTTTAAAACTATCTTTTATGTTATCTGCATGAAATTCACTAAAACTCTCAGCACAATCCCCACCTTGAAGTAAAAAAGCTTCCCCATTAGCAACATTAGCTAATTGGCTTTTTAATGAACGTGCTTCACCTGCAAAAACAAGTGGAGGGTAATTTTTTAACTCAGCTAAAACTCTATCAAGTTCAGCCTTGTTTGGATAAGTTGGTTGTTGTAAAATTGGTTTTTCTCTCCAACTAGATGGACTCCAAATACTCATAATAAAACCTTAATATATATAATTTTTTTGCATTCTATCTAAAAGTACTTAAAATAGCACTTATTGAGGTTGAATTAACTGATGAAAGCTATATTTATGCTTAAATCAGTATAATTACACAATATTTCAAATAGGAACCATAGCTATGCAAAAAGATGATTTAAAATCTCTTGTAACACAAATGTATGATAATCTAATAGAAAATATCGATAATCAAAGTCAAGTCAACAAAGAACAAGTTATAAATTATCTTAGAGAATCTGTAGATGTTATTACTAGTATCTCTGATGATAAAATCGATTCTATTGAACATGCAAAACTAGCGTTCAATAATGCTTATAAAGAGATTGCAAATAAAAGTATTTCATCTTATGAGCATACAAATGAGAGATTTGAAAAGCTTACACAGATGCAAGAAGAAACATTAAATAGCTATAGTGATTCTATAATAGACCTGCCATCTCTTACTGAAAAATTTGATGAAATTCAAACTCATATGATGGATGAAGTAAAAAAAGCAAATAGCATAATCACTCAACTATCAACTCAAGTAGATAACTTAGAAAAAGACTCTAACCTGGACTCTCTTACTAAGGTTTTTAATAGAAGAGCACTTTCAAGTCATCTAGAAAACCTATGTTCGCATAATGATATAAAATATGAACTTCATCTTCTTATTTTAGACATTGATGACTTTAAGCAGATTAATGACAATTATGGTCATATTGCTGGTGATAAAATCTTAATTTTCATAGCTAATATTTTAAAGAAAACACTTAGAGATGGTGACAAAATTTTTAGATATGGTGGTGAGGAATTTGTAATTATACTTAATCGTATTGATAAAGAACATTGTAAAAAAATTACTGATAGACTTCTCAAACTAGTTAGTAAGAACCAACTAATCTATAAAGGTGAAAAATTGCAAGTAACCATAAGCATCGGTGCAACTATCTACTCTAATAGTGATACACCTGATACTTTAGTTGCAAGAGCTGACAAAGCACTTTATAAAGCTAAAAAAGATGGGAAAAATAGAATGTACTCAGAGGTTCCAAATGGAGCTTAATTATTTTGATTTAATAGTCTCTATAGTTATTTTACTTCTTGGTCTCAAAGGGATAATAAACGGCTTTTTTAAAGAAGTTTTTGGTCTTATTGGAATTGTTGGTGGTATCTTTGTAGCATCAAGACTAGGCGATAGCGTTGGACAGTTCTTAAGTGACTTAATCTTTAACTTTGAAAATAGCTCTGCAATTAGCTTTAGTGGTTTTTTAACTACCTTAGCTATTTTTTGGCTTATTATGATTGTAGTAGGTCTTATTTTTAAAAAGCTTAGTTCTTTAAGTGGTTTAGGTGCTCTTGATAAAATATTAGGTTTTGTTTTTGGTGCAAGTAAATTCTTTTTTATTGCTGCTGTTATTGCACATGCCGCATATAACATTAAAGCTGTAAAATCTGTTTTAGATGACACAAGTCTAAAAAGCAGTATGCTTTTTCCTATCTTAGTTGAGACTGGTTCTGTTATTATGAAACTTGACCCGATAGAAATTAGTGATGATATAGATGAAGCAACAAAATCTATTCAAGATAAAGCTGAAAAAACTTTAACAGAAGATGTAAAGAAACAACTAAAAGAATCTATGCCAAACATGGAGAAATAAATGTCTAGTATAACTACAAACTTTAATGATAAAACAGTTGAATATGAACAGCTACTAAGTGACTTTAAATCTTTACTAAAAGAAAACTCACTAAAGTTTACAATTCAAAGAGAAGTGATTTTACAAACTTTATATTCTTCTGATGAGCATCTGACACCAGAATCACTTCATCATCTTATACAAGAAAAGTTTCCAGAGCTTAAAACAGGAATAGCTACTGTATATAGAACATTAGCTCTTCTTGAAGACTCAAATATGGTTACATCTCTTTCTTTTGGAGCACAAGGTAAAAAGTACGAACTTGGGGCAAAAGAACATCATGACCATATGATATGTACGGCATGTGGAAATATAACTGAATTTGTAGATGAAGAGATAGAAAATAGACAACATAATATTGCAGAGGCTCTTGGCTTTAAAATGAGTGATCATTCAATGCAAATTTATGGCATATGTAAAAACTGTCAAGATAAATAAAAAGGAAAAATATTGGCTTTTGAGAATAAGTTCGTTCAACAAAGAATCGAAAAAGTAGAGGCACTAAAAGCTGCGGGACTAAACCCTTATGCAAACGACTCTAAAAGAAATACAACAATTTTAAAATATATAAATGTAAACTCAGACATTGCAGAAAAAGAAAATAAAAGAGATGAACATCGTCACTACACTGTTAGTGGACGTATAAAACTTTTTAGAATTATGGGTAAAGCTAGTTTTATTCAAATAGAAGATGAAAGTGGTGTTTTACAAATTTATGTAACTAGAGATAATCTTCCTGAAGGTTTTTACAACGATACATTTAAAAAACTTGTAGAAGTTGGAGATATTGTAGAAGTAAGCGGATTTCCTTTTGTAACAGGAAAAGGTGAGCTTTCACTTCACTGTAGTGAGTTTAAGCTTTTAACTAAGGCTATTGCTCCTCTACCAGAAAAATTTCATGGTGTTACAGATAAAGAGATTAGATACAGAAAAAGATATCTTGACCTTATTATGAATGCTGAAGTTCGTAAAACATTTCAAACTCGCTCTAAGGTTATCTCTCTAACTAGACGCTTTTTTGAAGATAAAGGCTTCTTAGAAGTTGAAACTCCTATGATGCACCCAATCGCTGGTGGAGCAAATGCTAAACCTTTTGTTACACACCATAATGCACTTGGAATTGACAGATTTTTAAGAATCGCTCCTGAGCTTTATCTAAAGAGACTTATCGTTGGTGGATTTGAGGCAGTATTTGAGATAAACCGTAACTTTAGAAATGAAGGAATGGATGCTACTCATAACCCTGAATTTACTTCAATAGAATTTTACTGGGCTTATAAAACATATAAAGACTTGATAGAGATTACAAAAGAGTATTTTAAGTACCTTTTTGAGCATTTAGATCTTCCTTGTCAACTACCTTATGCAGATATGGAAGTTAACTTTGAAAACTTTACAGAGGTTCCACTTATAGAGTCACTAACGACTATTGGTGGTGTTCCAGCAGATGTAACTGGAGATAAAGAAAAAATAGTAACCTACCTGAAATCTAAGAACATTAGTGTAAAACCTAACCTAAACTTAGGTCAACTTCAAGGTGAACTTTTTGATGAGTTTGTTGAAGAGAAACTAATAGACCCTACTTTCATTACTGAGTATCCTGTTGAGATATCTCCACTTGCACGTAGAAGTGATGAAAATCCAGCTATTACTGAGAGATTTGAGCTTTTCATAGCTGGTCGTGAGATAGCTAATGCTTTTAGTGAGTTAAATGACCCAGTTGACCAATACGAAAGATTTAAAGGTCAAGTTGATGCTAAAGATGCCGGTGATGATGAAGCTCATGAGATGGATGAAGACTTTATTGATGCTTTAAGCTACGGAATGGCACCAACAGCGGGTCAAGGTATAGGCATAGATAGACTTGTTATGCTTTTAACAAACGAACACTCTATTAGAGATGTATTGCTTTTCCCAGCAATGAAACCATTAAATAACGAAGAAAAAGAAGATAGTAACTAAACTATCTTCTTCTATATATTTAACTCAGATGCACATGCCATACAGTGAGTGGATTCTGGAACTATCATAAGCCTTTGAAATAAAATCTCTTCTTCACATTCAAGACAAACACCATAGTTATCTTTATCAACCTTTTGAAGTGCATATTTTAGTTTATTTAAACGGATTTCTGATTCATGTTTGGCATGTGCATTTACTTGTTGCTCACCAATCATTTCTAATCGTGTAAGCCTACCTAGAGAACAATCAGGAGTAATAGGTTTAGTTTTTTCAGTAAGCTCAGAAATTTCATGCTCTGCTGATAGTATGTCTTGAATAATTTTTTCTTTAATCTGTTTTATTTGTGCTGGTGACATATTTATCCGTTACTGATTTAATTAGAATAATTATATCATATTGGTAAATATTTAAATAAGGTTGCTATATAAAAATATTTAATCAAAAATAGTGGATATATTGTAAGTTAATACGTAGGTATAATATGGGCACAGTAGCTAAATAAATTAGTTAGAATGTACGTATTTTAGGGGTTTAAAAAGTAATGGCTCCGGATACTGGATTCGAACCAGTGACCAAGTGATTAACAGTCACCTACTCTACCGCTGAGCTAATCCGGAATATAGAAAGTTCTCTTAAAAAAAATGGTGTCAAGAGGGGGACTTGAACCCCCGACCCCCGGCTTATGAGACCAGTGCTCTAACCAGCTGAGCTACCGTGACATCTTTTAAGAGGCTGGAATTATAACCATCAAAAGCTTTTATTTTCCTTTCATTTAGAGTTATTTTAAATTTAATTACTTTAAGCTTTAAAAAAATCAAAAAATAAACTCAAAATAAACTCAAAGTCAACTAAATACTTAACACATAATTAATAATCTTTTATTATGATTCTCAAATATTAAAATATAAGGAATCCAAATGATTAATAAAGTTGTATTAAGTCTTCTGCTACTATCCTCTTGCGTATTTGCGGAGATGCAAAAAGCAGTTCTGGTTGATGTCATAAGTGAAAATATTCTAAAAGTAAAACAAGATGGTGTAACACAAAGAATACAACTAACAGGTATAAACCTATTTTCAAAAGCAAATAATGCAACTAGAGCTATTGATTTAGACACTAAAGATGAATTTAAAAAACAATTATTGGCTTATATCAAACACAATCTAAAAATTGGAAGTGAAATAAAATTTTATGTACTACATGATAATGCTGGTATTAAAAAAGTTTGGCTTGATAAAAATGAATTGAACTATAGAATGATAAGAGATGGTTACGCATTAGTAGATATTAATGACCCATACTTACCTACTATGTTTAAAATGAGAATGACAATAGCTATGAATTATGCAAAAGATAAAAAAATTGGTCTTTGGGGTATGAAAGATAATCCATTACTTGCTTTAATTGATAATGGGCAACATATGTGTGGGTGGAAAAATCAAAAAGCTGTAACTGGTATTACAAAATTGGCTATTTTAAAAGAACAACAAGATGCTTTACCAAAGAGTTCAAAGATACAAGCCCTAAACTATCTTGCTTTAAAACTTAACTAACAATATCTCTAGCAGGCACTTCTGCTAAGAGACTTTACTCTTCATCTTTATCCATATCTTTTAAAACTAAAGCTCTGTAAGCTTCATCTTTAGGAACTAATCCAGCTTCATATAAAAACTGAGATGGCATAAAGTTTATCTTTTTTATCTTGTCATACTTTGCGAAACTAAGATAAAGTATATCTTTAGCTCTTGTTACTGAAACATAAAAAAGTCTTCTCTCTTCATCCAAAGAACCACCTCTTTGCATAAGTTTACGGTTTGGGAAACGTCCATCCATTAAGTCTATTACATAAACTTCTTTATATTCTAAACCTTTTGAAGCATGAACACTAAGAAGATTTACACCCTCACCTTGAGTTAAATCAGATGAACCTAAAATCATAGCATTTAAAAATCTTTCGTGGTCTGCATATGGTTTTGACAACTCTTCTAAAAGCATCATCTTTCTAGCTATACGAGACTGTGACTCAGTTTTTTGTTTTTCATCTATGCTACCATCTTTTAGAGTTGCTCTTTTAGTTGATAAAACATCAGATATATGTTTAAACAGAGATGATGCAACAATTTTTTTAACTATCGTACGAGGCTGTTTAATACCTTTTAAATCACGATATAATAGATAGAAATCATGTAAGAACATTCCTCCATCTTTAGTAAGTTTTGGATGTTTTAGGATTGGATTTTTCATAAATTTTGCTTCAAAACCAAGCTTTGCAAACTTACCAACTGCTCCAAGTTCTATAAAATCATCAAAAAGCCCAAGTTGATGGGAAACTTTTCTTTTCTCAAAAGGATTATTTATAGATATATCTGGTGCATAAAGACCATAAAAAATAGAGCCATGTCCTAAAGTCTTTAGTGCTAAGTACATCTCTTTAGCCATAGCAGAACCAATTCCCTTTGCAAATTCAAAAAGGTGTATAAAAGCCATCATATCTGCTTCATTTATCAAAAGTGTATAAAGGTCTAAAACTGCCTTAACCTCTTTTGCATCAAAAAAACTTGTTCCACCTTTTCTTTTACAAGGTATTCCTAACTCTCTTAAACCAACTTCTATACCATCTGCTGAAGAATTATTTCTAAATATTACAGCTATCTCTTCACGAGTAGTTTGAGAGTCTCTTATCTTTGCAGCAATAGCATGGTACTGATCAAATAACTCATCATATGCTAATAATTTTGGAGCCTGAGAATCATGATTTCTTGTAACTTCTAATTTCTTTGGATATATTCTTTCATTGTGTTCTATTACTTTGGAAGCTAGGGAAAGAATAGGTACAGTGGAACGATAGTTTTTAGTTAGTGTGTGAACTTTGGCATGTGGAAACTTTGTAGAAAAAGAACCTATGATAGAAATATCTGCCCCATTAAAAGCATAAATAGACTGGTCATAATCTCCAACACAAAAAAGAGATGGAGGGTTCATAGCATCTATTAGTGTGCCTTGTAGTGCATTAGTATCTTGGTATTCATCAACCAAAACCTCTTTGTAGCCTAAATCTTTTGTTTTACAAATATCTCTAAAATTTAAAAGTAAGTCATTAAAGTTCACAAAACCATACTCTTTTTTTAATCTTTCAAACTCATCAACTATATCTGCATATATAAGTGCAAACTGTTCATGCTCTTCATAGTTTTCTACTATCCAAGATTCAAAATCATTTTGGAGTTCTGTGTTTTGATAAAAAGAGTAAAGGTCATAGAGATGATTTCCACCATAAGGTGTAATCTCTGCATCAATATTCATAAAATTTCTTTTCTCAAAGACACTTCGAAAAAGAGTTTTAAGTTCTCTTTGCTGTTTTAAGACAACTTTTTTATCTTGTTTTTTGAGCCATCTATAACTAACCGCATGGAAAGTTCCAGCATCAATTTTAGAAGCCACATCTTTTCCAAAATACTCAGCCACGCGAGCTACCATCTCTGCGGCTGCTTTATTTGTAAAAGTAAGAAGTAAAATCTCTTGAGGTTTTACTCCTGAACCTAAAAGATGACCGATTCTTCCAACTATAGTTGAAGTCTTTCCTGTACCAGCAGAAGCAATAATTAGGTTCTCACTAAAACTTGAAGTTGCTGCTGCATATTGTTCTTCATTTAGACGTGATAATGGCATGTGCAACTCCTAGTTTATATTTTAAGAATGTGATTATACCCCTTATATTTTAAAAGAACTAAATATGAAATAATTTGTAACATATTTTTAAAGAATGTGACTTTAATGTCTTTTATCAAGCTTATTAAAATATATCTTGATATAATTCTGCTATAACAACGATTGGGAGAAGAAATCATTATGCCAGTAGATGAAAAAACATTAGAAATTATATCAAACGAAACTATTAATTCGGCCCAAACACTAAACATAATCACTCCAACTATCTATAAGTCACTTTTTGAAAAAAATGCTTCTTTTCACAATGCTGATGTAACTGATGATGAGAAACTGACAAATGACCTGTTAAGTAGTAACATATCAAAACTTCAGGACATGCAAGAACAAACTGCAAATAATGCTATCAAGCTAAGTGATAATACAACAAAAGCTATCTCTGCCATAAAAAATAAAGATGATAGTAATTTGAATGCTGTTTTACAAGAGACTCAAGAACTAAGAAAAGAGATTGAAAAACTTAAAGAATCAGTATATAAAGATGAACTTACTCATGCTTTTAACAGAAAGTGGTTAAACGATAAATATATTCAAAATGATGAAGAAAACGATAAATTCAAAAAAGCTGGAACATTAGTTATTATTGACTTAAATTACTTTAAACTTGTTAATGATACATTTGGTCATATTGTTGGCGATAAAGTTTTAGTTTTTATTGCTAATAAGCTCAAACTAACAAAAGAAAATGTTGTTAGATATGGCGGGGATGAATTTATAGTTATCTTCTCAAAAGATATATCTAAAAACTCAGCACTTAAAAAACTAGACAAAATCAGAGAAGGCATCATAGCTAAAAAACTAAAATCAAATAATTCTGAATTTAGAGTTAGCTTCTCATTTGGTGCATCTGAATTTAAAGAAAATGACCCAAATGAGAAGCTA
>Ga0209345_10002074_pt1 | contig 22883 bp, 20 predicted proteins | sample Cruoilmetagenom7_FD_187294 | JGI IMG/M metagenome (GOLD analysis project Ga0209345, IMG submission 187294) | Oil polluted marine microbial communities from Coal Oil Point, Santa Barbara, California, USA - Sample 7 (SPAdes) (version 2) | ecosystem: Environmental > Aquatic > Marine > Oil seeps ...
AAAAAGGAACCAATATTCATAGAGAAATTTTAAATTCAATAATTAAATCTCTAAAACTCGATAGTATTGAACAATTTACCGATTTAGTGGAATGTCCTATGTCTTATAAGGTATATATAAAGCATTTAAAAGAAAATAATTACATATAAAAATCGATATTATATACAACTTTTACCTCCTTGAAGATATAATAAAGGATGTCTTAGAGAATAATAAATTGTAGTATACTCATTTCCACCCATTCATTACAGTCTCTACCATTTTTAAGGATAAATTTTTAGTTTAATTTAATCAATAAATCTAGTTTCTATTTAGATATCATGAAATAACATAATTAAGATCATCCTGCTATGTACTTAATTTTCTCATGGTAATCATAGAACTAATAAGTAAAATGCCGATTAAAGAAAATATTCTAGGTAATATCTCGTTTTCTGAAAATTAAATAACTCATAATAATGATTACTGTTGCAAATAATGTGATAATTAATAACGAAGCTTGAGGAGGGAGAAAATTTGTTTTTGTATATATTTCAATTTCAGGGAACAATGGATCATATTCGATAGTGTAAATACTCCAGCTAACAAGCCATCGAATAAGCGTGGTTGAGAGGGGAGAAATATAAAGCTCATACATCCAGGTGTAGATATTCATGAAATGATAACCTAAATCAAAATAGAAAATTTGATATATTTCATAGTAAGAAATACCTAAAGGTGTAGGATTCATTAATAGGGGTTTTATTATAAAAAACAAGAAAATTGTTATCATTGTGAATGTTAAAGGTACAATTGTCGCCATTTTCGAATTTCTAAATATCATTGAAAATCCTGTTGTAAGAGTTCCGTAAAAGAACACAATTATCATTGAGTAAGTCAATTGAGTTGTAAAAAATTCACCGATATCGCTAAATGGATACTTAATAAAAGCAAATAGACATAAAATCCCCAAACTCAATATGCAAAGAAGTATACCAAAGAGAAGAAGAGCAAGATATTTACCCCATATTATTGTTCCCTTTGTAATAGGTTTAGTTATAAGTAGTATTATCGTATTTTGTTTAAATTCATCAGCAATAAGACTCGCAGAAGAATATATCATGATTGTAGCTAAAGCAACGCAGTATGAAAAAATAATTTGTGTCATTCCCAAAATCTCATTTAAAGACGATGAAGAGTCAAGATTTTGAGAGGGATAAAATGAGATAAATATTATTGGAACAATAGATACAAATAAGACAGAAAAAAGGTATTTCTTCAGGCTATAGATATCAAATAAAAAAGTTTTTTTAACCATAATGTTATATAAATTAAATCTATTTTGTAAACCCTTGAATGTTAATTTAATTTTAAACGGTGACATTATTTTTGTACTCCTCCTTCATTCATTAATCTCATAAATACATCCTGTAATGTTGTTTCAGGTTGATAAAAACCCTTAAGGATAACTTCATGTTTTGAGATAATTTCAGAAATTAATTTCTGAATTTCTTCTTTTACTCTGTGAATGATGTGAATTTTGTTATCTTTATCATCTAACCATACATTAATGATATCATTATTTTCAATTAATTTTTCTAAAATCAAAGAATTTGAACTTGTATCTAAGATAAAGTGATTAACTTGTTGGCTATAAAAATTTTTTATGTTCTTAATCGAATCCGTAAGAATAAGTTTACCCTTATTTATAATTGTCACTTTCTCACACAATTGCTCGATTTCTGAGAGAATGTGGCTGGATACAAAAATACTCATATCCTTAGATAGTTTTTTGACATAGTCTATTATGTTCTTTCTACCAATGGGATCTAGATTTGTTGTTGGCTCATCTAGTATAAGCAATTTTGGTTTATGAATTAATGCTGAAGCCAATCCAATTTTCTGTTTCATACCACCTGAATAGCTATATATGGTTTTGTTTACATCATCAGTTAACTCAAAAAATTCGATTAAATCTTTCACTTGGTCCTTAATTACATCTTTTTTAAAACCAAATAGTCTTGCTGAAAAGGTAAGATATTCTGGAGCAGTCATATTTCCATAAAAAATTGGATCCTGAGGGAGGAATCCTATCATCTTCCTAGCATGAATGGTACCCGCTTTTATTCCCCTAATAAAAGCTTCACCTTTGGTAATAGATATTGCTCCCATTAGCATGTTAATTGTACTTGTTTTTCCCGCACCATTGGGACCTAAGAAGCCATGAATCCCAGGTTCAATCTTTAAATCAATTTGATCTACAGCTAAGGTCTGATTCCCACCTTTTTTATATACCTTAGTTAGTCCTTTAGTTTCTATTTCAAGATTGAATTTCATTATTATTAAATTCTCCAATATACTTATGAATTTATCTTTTTAGTGTAATAAAAATAACATTTGCCTTGATATTTAAATCAATATTATATTGGGAGATTCTAAAAATATTCTTTTAAAATAATTTCAGCGTAATTTTATAAATGAATGAAAAATTATAAAGTCTTTCAACGCTCTTCGTTTATAAAATCTTTTTACCCTTTTTTTTTTATCTTTTACCTCATTAACGCTAAGAATTCATTTGAGAATTTGAGAATATTATCGGTCTTGGATTAATCACTATTGACTGCAATGATTTGAGTCAAATCGTCCCATCCTTCATCCAAAAAATATTTAAACCAAGTCTCATTACGATTTCACATGGTTGGAAGGAAAAATAAGGTTTATGGACCGTATTGGTACCCCATCTAAGCTCAGAGCGAGAGTGGGGCGTATTTTTCGTTAGATAAGATCCAACTTTTATGTCCCGCGTGCGGGAGCTCAAAAGTGTGTTCACGTGGAACATATGGCAGAAAAAACACCCGTATTAAGACATTTCAACGTAAAGATCGTAAATGTCCGCATTTAAAGAATCACAAATCGGGGAAACAGTTTGTATTAACCACTTCATATCAATTCAACGAGCTAATATTCGGTAAACTCATTGCTTATTTTACCGCTTTTCGGAAGCGCGTACGATAGTCCGCAAACCTCGCACTTAACGAACCGTTTGTAATTGTTCGTCTTAAAAACGATTAGAGAGCACTCGCAGTTATGGCAAGCGCCTATTTCTTCTAGTTTTTTCAACTGAAAAACTCCTTTTTTTTTTTTTTAGATCGGTAAGGGTTTTTAACCCTGACCTTTCTTTTTTTTGCAGATACTTATGGATAGATAGTCAGAAGAATTAATTCTTTAGCAGAGGGGCAAATTGCTTTTGTTGCGTTCATGTTACTCTTTATACTTAGAAAACCACATAAAAGCAAGGGGAAGGTACACAAATAGGAAATTCTGGGAGTACATTAGCGTAATTAAGAAAATTAATTCTAGCAAAAAAAATCCAATCTTTAAAAACGAGAGAATGCCAGTTGCCCTAAAAAAACAATATTTTGAAGGTTTTTTGCCGATGTACCCGATGGACGCAATTAAAACGATGAAGGAAGGAAAAGTTTATTGAATCCGCAAGATCTTTTCCGATTTTTTTAATCGCAAATTTTTTACCTGAACCAGAAGGATCGATTCGTTTTTTTTTACCTGATATCACTATTTTATTTTTTCTAGCAAACTTAAACTTTTGCTCTCACAAATCCTCCTCTAATCTCGGTGCAAATACCAGAAACTTCTAAATGCTACCGAGAGCTAACCTCAAAGCCAAATAATTTTGCTCGTACCAAGATTTAGAAAATTCAAGAGCCCCAAACTTATAAATATTAAAAATAATCTTTAGAAATTAACCAAGAATCGAGGAATTAGAAAAGTGAGATTTGCGAATTGTATTTTGTGTGCGGAGCCCGTAACAACAACTAAGGACAGTATTTGTCCTATTTGTTGGCAAAAGATTTACGAGGGGAAAGAACCCACCCTATCCAGCTACATAGCACTGGATGTATCGTTGGAGTGCTTTCCAAGAACGAGGGGGGATTCTGAAGTGAGTCTGGACTCCAAAGCGAACGAGATCAAACACTAAGCCGTAAATCTGTGCGATCTGACAAGACTCCAACCCGTAGAACTGTTGCTCGTGCAGGGAAAGATCTCTTCGAGGGAAATCGTCCAAATAAGCAAAAACAACTTAGATGGATCTGCGGTACTTCTAAGATCCACTATCAAGAACGATTACACCAGCAACTTCAAGGAAAGGCAAAGCTCCCAGCTGAAAGCGACTTGCGAACTACTCTGGAAGTTTTCGAAAGTCCGATCTTACTATTCAAAAAACGGGAAGAAGTATTATAGTTTAAAATTCTAACTCCATTTTTTTTTGTATTATATCATTATTAAAAAAACCAGAAGGTATTAAATCGTGGCAAAATCAGAACCGAGCGTAAATTACGACAACAAACCCCAAGAGTCGAGTTCAAAACCATTTAAAGACGCTAAAGATTTTAAAAGCGGGATGGCGGGAGGGAGAATTTCAATGTGAGGTAAATCCCCCAACAATTTTGAACTCCCGAAGGCCTTTGCCACTGGATGATTTATTATAGCTCGAAAATGAGTTATAATCTTAAGTCCAGCACCTATAATCGGTCTTGACCCTTCTAAACCATAAGACCTTTGACCAGACTCGGTAATCCCGCCAAAATTTTACACTACGATTTTTGATGTTTTATAATAGTAAGATGTTTTTTATTAAACCAATTAGGTTTTAATTGTAATATTGAAAAGTTATAGTTTTAATTTAAATTTTTACTTTAAAGATTAGCCTTCTAATAGTTATTCTCTAATAATTGAAAGATATCCACATAAAAGATATAAAGAAAATTTATTATTTATTATATAGAACTATTTAAATGCATATTCTTATTAGTGATCTAAATGGTAGAAAAAACAGAAGAGAAAGCTTTAAAGAAGAATATGATTGATTTTTGTATCAATACATCGGAGTTTACAGATATTACTTTAACGAGTGAAGAATCAGAAAATTTGATCAGATTGATGGATCATGGACCAAATGAAAAAGCTAAAAAATTTACTGAAGAAGCTTTGAAATTCTATAACGACATGTTCTTAAAAAATCAGGATTTTAATAAGGAATAATAATTATTTTTTGAGTAAAAGTGTCAGATCCAATAAGAAAAGACCTCATTATTATAGAACTTAAAGATGAAATCGATTTAAGTTCATTTCAATGCGAAAGCAATGAATTAAATGAATTTTTGCATGAAAAAGCAAGATTCAATGAAAAAAATCTTATCTCAAAAATATATCTTTATTATCATTTAAAGTTTAAAAAGGTCGTTGGTTTTATTACTTTATCCAACTATATGCTAAGATTAGCAGAAAGCAAAAAATTTGGCATTCAAAAAGTTCCTGCTGCATTAATAGGAAGAATTGCAATTAATAAGGAATATAGAGGTTATAATTTAGGAAGAGACTTGATTTTATTTGCACGAGGTAGGTGTAATTACATAAAGGATTTTATTGGTTGTCGACTTTTAGTAGTAGAAGCAAAAAAAGATGATCCAATTGTAAAATATTTAACTTTTTTTGGTTTTGAGATTTTACATGAAAGCAAGGGATTCAATATATTAGGTTTTGATCTATTATTTTAATTAAATTTTTACTTTAAAGATTAGCCTTCTAATAGTTATTCTCTAATAATTGAAAGATATCCACATATTAATTTAAATTATAAATTAGATAGAAAACATTAATGATTGAAGAAATGATTAAAAAAATATACAATATAAAATATAAAATGTTATAAACATAATTTTTAATTATTTAGTTATAATTATTTATTAAGAAAATAAGTAAATTTACCTAAATTAAATATCAAAAATTAAGAAACTTAAAGGAGATTGACGGAGGAACGTAAAGAATGCCCGTAGGAATATTGATTATCCGTTGGGATAATGAAATTGGTCCAATTAACGAAGGATTTTATCCCGAAAACCTAAAGATAACAAATAACTTGCTCACACAGGTGTATTCCTCTCACCGGTATCAGAGCTTGAAGCCAGGTTTCGCATCGATTAGCCTGAAGAACAACAAAGTGGTTTCTTTCTTTTCTGGCGTAGGAGACGATCATATTAGCGTGGAGAATTATGTAGTTGCGTTGTTATTGCGTAGAGACGAAAAACCAAATAAATATCGAGAAATTTTAAAAACCATATCAGCTGAGATACTCGATTTGGTGCAAGATAATAAATTTATGAAACGCTTACCTGATTTATATAAGGATTTGGCAAGGATTTGAGTCTCTAATTATTTTTTTAAAAACAGACTTGCTAAAGCGTTGTATACGCTTAATTTAATAATTCTTAAAAAATAAGAGTAAAACTTAGAATTTTATAGTTTCTATTCTTTTTTAATAGAAATCTTACCATCATCGTTAATTTCAAAAAGATCGACATCTTGTAAATTTTTAACTATCTTTTTTACCAATACGATGGGAGATCCAAGAGCATTTCGTAAATCATCTAAACTCATTGAACCTACTTGTTCTACTATTAAGAATGCTTTAAACTGTGCTTCGTGTTCCATCAATTCGGTTAATTTATCGTAATAAGTAATTTTCTTATAATTTTCTTCTTTGAAGGTTCTAAGCTCTTCCATTTCCTTATTGAGTTTTATAACTTTTTCGTCCGCTTCACGTTTTTTGTCTAGTGCCTCCTCTAATTTATTAATCATATTTTCCTGTCTTTCACGAATCTCTGTAAACCGCGATTTTAAGTCTTTAGCTTCTGAGGTGGCTTCAGTAGATATCAGTTTAGAATCAAGTAAAAAAGTATCTAAATCGGTAATTTTTCCAACTAGATCCTTTTTCTCTTCTATGTGAGCCAATCTTAATTTCTCGATTTCTTTTTTCCACTTTTGATCCATATCCGACAATAATTTAACTTGCTCGTCTTGTAATTTATCAGCAAATGCTTGAATTTCTCGTACTTTAATTTGTAAAGATTTAATAGTTTCTTCTTTCAATAAAAGTTCTGATTTTTTTTCCGCTATTTCTGTTTTTAAATTCCCCATTAATTCAAAGCCTTCCTCTAATTTTCGTTGAGTGGGGATGTTTTGTTTATTTATAAATTCTAATTCTTTTTGAATAGCCAGAACTTCGCCTTTTGCGAGTTCATTCTCTTTTTCTCTTTGATTGAGCATTGCTCTTTGAGTTCCAACTAATTCTTTTAGTTCTAAGACATCTTCAGGAATGTCATACATTCTTGCTATTTTTGTTTTCTGTTCTTCAATAATAGTTTCATACTCTTTCAGAACCCTCTTCTGTTTTTCTATCATTTCTTTTAACCTATCCATTTTAGATAGGAGAATAGCGCTTTCTTTTTCGCTCGATTCGATATTATTTATTACATTTTTTAAATCTTTAGACATCTTTTATCTACTCGATTCTTTAATTACTAACATAGTTCAATTGTTTTGATAATTAAAAACCATATTTATTATTTATCTATTAAGACCAATAAATATTAATATTGAAATAATAGATCCAATTTATATATTTATCGAATTATTAAAGATATTGCATTTATACTGAAATGATTGTATTTAAAGATGTGGAGGTAAGTTGAAATTTCTGTATTTTATTTTAAACCGAATGTTATTGATCCATATATATTGATATATTATGACTATCTAAAGAACCAACAAAAAATAAAATTGAATGGGATCAGCTTTTTTAAAAACGAATTGGATATTTTGGAGTATATTAAAATAAATAAACTTGAAATATCTAACCATAAAAATGCCAAAGAAGGTAGTATAGTAAATCAGTTGGAAAACACGATTAACGATTATCTTACGGGTTCCAAAATGGATTTATCCGAGGAGATGGAAAATATGGATGTTTTGTTAGATTTTAAAAATAAGTTTAAAACGGACTTTTCTCAAAAAGTAATAAACTCTCTTATTAAAATTAGATATGGTGAATCGACCACTTACTCTGATATAGCAAAAAAAATAAATTCAAAAGCATATAGAGCCGTAGGAAGCGTTCTAAAAAATAATCCGTTACCCCTAATTATTCCATGTCATCGAGTTATAAAAAAGGATGGAAAAATAGGAGGTTTCATGGGAAAAATTGATGAAGATTGGCAAATAAATCTTAAAAGAAGTTTGCTTCGAATTGAAGGTATTTTATGATTAAATCTCTTCAAAATAATGGAAACTAATTTAAAATTTAATTACTTTTAAATCATATCATGGTTAAAATCTCAGCTATACGACCCTTTAATCCAATTAACCCAAGCGAATTTACTACGAATCCGTACGATGTTATTGGAAAAGAAGAAGAATATCAATTGAAAAAGAACCCCAATTCGTTAATTCAGCTTATACTACCCGATGGTGAAGGCGAAGAAATTTACAAAAATGCTTCAATCGCTTATAAAAACTTTAAAACTACTAATCTTATTGTACAAGAGGACACTCCAAGTATATATGTTTATCGTCAAGAGTCCTCTCAATTTAGTCAACAAGGGTTAATTATGGGGATTGCACTTCAAGATTATGAAGATGGTAATATAGTAAAGCATGAACATACTCGCGAAAAACCTCTTCAAGACCGATCTAAACATATAGTAGCGACTAATGTCGCAGCTGGTCTCGTATGGTCAGTTTTTCGCGCCAATCTCGAGATAAATAAATTAATAGAGCAAATTAAACAAAAAAAACCCAAATTTAACTTTGAAAAATACGGTTATCACCACTTAATTTGGCAAGAAACAGACCCAAACATTATTAATCAACTATCAAATCTTTTTAAAGATAAAAAAGTCTACATAGCAGATGGGCATCATCGCGCAGCGAGCGCAGCTGAATACCGAAAAATTCAGTTGAAAAAAACGACTGAAACTGATAAATCCAATGCTCTGTGGCAATATTTATTGTCTTATGTGGCTTCAGACAACCAAATCCTGATTTTACCTTACAATCGGGTCATAAAAAAGTTATCGGATAATGTAGACGCGTTTTTAAAAAAGATGGAAGAAATTTATAAGGTTAAACAAGTTAAAAAAGCCTTTAATCCGAAAAAAAAACATCAACTCGCCATGTGTCTCAAAGGAAAATGGTACAATTTAATAGTAAAAGAAAAAAGGTTTAGCTCAAAAAGAGATAGCTTAGATGTTGCTATACTTCAAGATAAAGTTTTAGGACCTATTCTAGGAATCTACGACATTCGAGCTGACGAAAACATCTTTTTTGTAGGAGGTATTCAAGATCCAAACATCATGGAAAAATATGTGTCAGAAAAAGGAAATGATATATTTTTCAACTTATATCCCGTCGATATAAGGGACTTGGAGTCTATTTCTGATGCAGGGGGCGTGATGCCCCCGAAATCTACGTGGTTTGATCCTAAGCTTCTGTCTGGGTTAGTTCTTCACGATTTAGCTGAAAAATAAAAATTTCATTTAAATTTGGAGTTTAGAAGATTGGGAAAAAAGATAGAGCTTACAAAAAGATATGGAACTTGCTCCAAAGATTGCTACGGTTCATGTGTATTTATGGGAGAATGGAACGACCAAGCTCCTGAGAAGAAATTTCTAATTGCTAAACCTTTAAAAGACCACCCTTTTACCAATGGATTTTTATGCGCGAAATTAAATCATAGAGAAAGGTTACTGTACCATCCTCAAAGAATAAAAACCGCATTAATTCGGACGGGTTCTAAAGGTAGTAATTCCTTTAAATCGACTACTCTTGAAAACGCATTAAATTTTATTGCTGATAAATTACTACAAGTCAAGAATGAGTTTAACCCCTCATCTATCGTTGCGGCTTACTATGCAGGGAACAACGGGTTAGTCTCAAAATACGCCCCCATTAGATTCTTCGGTAATCTTGGTGCTACAATTACAAATAAAGGCATATGTAATGAAGCAGGATGTTCGGCTTTAGAAGAATTGTTTGGTACATATTCTACTACAAATACTTTCCAAATATTTAATCCCAATAATCGCTTAATTGTCGTGTGGGGAAGCAATCTAGCCGATCGAAATACTCACGCCCACTTCTTGGTTAAAAAAGCAATTAAAAACGGCTCACTTGTTGTTGTAGTTAATCCGATTAAGACTCAATTAGTAGAAAACGCTAATATGTTTGTACAACCTTTCCCTGGTACCGACCATCTGATTGTCAAATTAATTTTGAATAAACTTATAACATCTGAAAAATACGATAAAAATTTTATCAATCAACATGTTGACAACTACGAGAACCTTTTTACAGAAGTTGAAAAAATTGATGAAAATAAAATATATCGTGAAACAGGGTTAGATCGTAAAACTGTACAAGAATTCATAAATCTACTCCTTAAATATAACCATAAAACTCTTTTTATCGTAGGATTTGGACCCCAGAAGTATTTTTATGGTGGAAAACTTCTAAATACAATAGCGTTAATTCAAATCTTCCTTGGAAATTTTGGCAAACCAGGAACAGGCTTTCTATATTCTCAGAGTGACTTTAATAAAGAATTTTTGGAACCACTTATTGATTATATTACTATACCAAAAACATACGCTCCATATGAGACTATTCCGCTTGTAAATCTTGGAACCTCCTTAAGCTTAAATAAATTCAAAATGTTATTTATCTATAATTTTAATCCAGCTAGTTCTCTCCCTAATCAGAACATTCTTAGAAAATCATTATCCCGGGATGATTTGTATATAGTAGTATTAGACATGTTTTTAAACGAGACGACAAAATTCGCAGATATTGTTATCCCCGCAAAATTTGACCTCGAATGCGATGATTTAATCACGCCTTATTTTATACCCGGGATATCTGTAAATCAAGGAGGACCTTGTCCGTATTCGGATTGTTTATCGAATTATGAGTTTTTTCAATTATTAGCTAAAAAAATTGGATGGACTGATGATAATTTTCTTCTAGAAAGTCAAAAAGAAATAGTTGAACAATGTGTTGGATTATTACCCGAGGAGATTCAACGAAATCTAAGATACAATGGATATCACATTCCGTTCGGAACTAATGATATCCCTTTTAACGATTTAAACTTTCCAACCTCTAATGGTAAAATTCAAATCCACAGCTCCCATATCAGTTTATTTGACCAAAAATTGGATGTTTTGCTACGGCGAAATAAGAATGAATTTTATTTACTCTCGCCGTCTCATAAATATTTTATACACTCCCAATTCGGCGAAATTCATGGAGGTAACAAGAAAATCTTTAGCAAAATATTCTTAAATCCTATTGATATTGAATTACTTGGAATAAAGCCGCTACAAGAAGTACTAGTTTCTAACAAGTTTGGTAAAGCGAGATATATCCTAGATCAAAAAACCGCTTTAAAACCAGGCACAGCTTTAATTTATTCTGGGGCGCCTTTTGTTAATAATGAATATGAGAACGTTAATATCTTTACTCCAGATAAACCTGAGGAGTCAGAAAATTCAGGAGCATACTTTTCTACGGTTGTGAAAATTTCTAGAATTTAAAGCATTCAGATTTAGTTTTTTTTAAATTTTTACTTTTAATTGCGAAAAAAATAGTTACTATCAATCCGTTAAATAAAACTACAATGATCCCAATAATTGGAAACACTAACCCTAATTCTGAAACGTTGAAAATAGAAGCATTAGTTAAAAAAAGAATTAAAAAAATAAATAATAGATTTCCACAGATAAATCCTATTAATATATTTATTTCGATTTTTTCTAATTCTGCCTTATTAATCAAAATAGCATGTATCAAGATGGCAAATAAAAATATTCCATATGAATAAAATGTAAAAAAAAATATATTACTTAATATTGATAATACCTCTAGGTTATTATGAAATATTAGTGCTAAGGGAATATAAATTGAAAAAATTATAAGTATAACAATTAATAACTTTTTCAAAATTTTATTTTCCATCTAATTTCACTATAACTTTTTTAAGAAATCTGACATTTTTTCGGCGATTTTAGTAGCTGCGTGTACTTGTGTTTCTATGGTCTGAGCTCCTATATGAGGTGTAAGAATTAAATTACCCTTGAAATCGCATAACTCCATATCATTCAACGGTTCTTTCCTGTAAACATCTAGCGCAGCTCCACCAATTTCTTCTTTTGCTAAAGCTTTTAATAAAGCTTTTTCGTCAATGAGACTTCCTCTTGCGGTATTAATTATGATAGAATTTTTTTTCATTAATTTTAGGTTTGTTTCATTGATAGTATTTTCTGTTTGAGGTGTAGCGGGGAGATGTAAAGAAATAATTTGAGCATCTTGGAGCAATTCCTCAATAGATGAATATAATTTGCATCCCATATTTTTGGCTTCTTCTATGGCTTTAGGACCTTTACTAAATCTAGAATAAACGCCAACTTCCATTTCTAACGCCAAGGCTTTCTTCGCTAATTGTTTAGCTATGTTTCCAAATCCGATTAAACCTAATTTCTTACTTTTCAAAGTATAACCTAAATACTGGCTTTTATTCCATTCTCCACAATGCATCGTCCGGTCCGCGTTTGAGATATGTCTAGCTAAAGCAAACATTAATCCAAGGGCTAATTCTGCTACCGAAACTGAAGGCGCTTCTGGTGTGTTCAAAACTTCAATGTTTAACTCCGCAGCTTTTTTCCTATCGACATTATCCAAGCCTACTCCAGCTCTTCCAATAACTTTAAGATTTTTCGCTCTTTCTAAAACTTCTGCTGTTAACTTGGTTCGAGAACGTACAACAATTCCGTCGTAATTACCAATCTCTTTTTTAAGTTCCTCGTTAGTTATCTTAAAGTCTTTGATTACATCAAAGCCGTTTTCTTGAAAAATTTTCACTCCTTCTTCTTGAAGTTTGTCGCTAATTAAAATTTTCATAAACATCAATTTTTAATATTTTTAAATAAATGGATAATATTTTTAGTAAACTAATGTTTAAAAGAATTTTTGCTGATCTAATTATATGCCTTTAAATATCGTAATTAATTGTACCATTCGAAATTCTATCTCGATTTCGACTTAATTATCGAAATCTTATTCGTAATCAGAAGAATACTTAATACACTAAAAAGTATCAATATTCCTAAAGAAATGAAAAAGAAAGGAAAAACCATACTTGACAAATAGAGTAACAAGAATACAATGTAAATAGGGATCAATATAACTTCAACAATTATTAGTTCAAAGATAAGTGTTTTAAATTCTTTTTTGCTTTCCATTTTTTGTTTTATTCCTCTTTTTCTCACAAATTACTCAACAAAATAAAAGAAAATTTTAGATTTAAAAATTTCACTGGTTCAATCTTAAATCAGAAACGATATCTGTTAAGACCTTTAACATATTTTCGAGATCTTTCACAGTTATTTCGCCCATATGGCCAATTCGGAAGGTCTTATTCTTCAAATCGCCATAACCATTAACAATACGATACCCTTTCTCAAGTAGTAGGTTCACCATCTTCCCAATGTCGATATTCAACGAATTTTTCATAGTAGAAACTGTATTGGATTCGTATCCATTCTCTGGAAACATCTCAAAATTAATATCTCTTGCCCACATTCTAGTGCGTTTTCCTAATCGTTCATGTCTTTCAAATCTTTTTTCTAGTCCTTCGTGATTCAGGATATAATCTAACTGAGCCGCTAGAGCTCTAATTTGAGGTATTGGTGGCGTTGTTGGTGTTTGATGTTTTTCAGATCTTTTGACTAAATCGAGAAAGTCAAAGTAAAGCCCTCTGTTTTTAACCTGAGAAGTTTTTTCGATTGCTGCTTTGGATATTGAACATATAGCTAGTCCAGGGGGTATTGTAAAAGATTTTTGAACTGAGGCTAAGCACACATCGATTCCTAATTTATCAACCTCAACTTTAATTCCCGCCATTGATGATGTTGCGTCAACGCATACTAAAGCACCAAAATCTTTAATAACTGGAATTACTTCATTAATTGGGTTGTAGACTCCTGTGGAAGTTTCATTTGATTGGATAAAAACTACAGCGTATTTATCTTTATTTAATGCTTCTTGGGCAACTTCGGGAGTTATTGGTTTACCCCATTCAACACCCTCTTTTACTGCGTCCTTCCCATTTGAAACTCCAATTTTGTACCAACGATCTCCAAATGCTCCAATTGAAAAAAATAGAGCCTTCTCGTCTTTTTTAACTAAATTTCTTACGCAAGCTTCCATTAGTCCAGTAGCGCTCGATGTAGAGATTAAGCAATTATTGGAGGTGTATAAAAGTTTTTTAAGCCCTTCTTCTACAAGTTTCTGCATTTCTGCGTAAGGTTTAGACCTATGCGTGTCGTTTGGTTTTGCCATTTCTTTTAATATTCGTTCTGGGACGTAAACTGGTCCAGGGGTGAACAATTTTATTTGAGAACCATTTTCTTTATTAAAGTGAATTTCAGACATATTCTAATCAACAACTTTGAATTAATGATCTCTAATGAATCCATTAATATAAAGACAAGTTTTAAATTTCTTATATTTTTTAGCGATAATAACTTTTATAGCTGAAAAAATTCTACTAGTTTAAGTTTATCCATAATTACTAAAGCGCAAATTACAATTATAAGAAATATAAATCCTAACATAGAGCTTGCTATGGTGATTAATGATAAGATTATTGAAACAGAACCAATTAAGAGATTAATTTGGCGATACAATTTTGGAAAATCTGTGTTTATAAAGGTAAATCCTATATAAATACACCCAATTATTAATAAAGTAAAAATTAATAAAATCTTTACTAATTCTGTGTTAAAATCCGGGCGTGGTATATTATCGGATAATGTAACTGAAGAAAATATTAACAAAGTAATTGCAGGTAAAATATTGTTAACTCTGCTTGAAAAACTAAGTAATATTGGTGACAAATTCAAAATTGTTGTAACTAGTGCAAAATCAAATATAAAAATTGCAAGTATAATTGTTAATAGCTGTAATATAATTATAGGATTAAAAAATACTAATATTATATGCATTCCAATAGCCACTAAAAAAGATATTTTTAGTGGATTTGCTGCTATACCTTCTTTAAACTCTATCATAATATTTTAAATATTGAAATTTATTATTTTAAGAAAATATTGTGTAACATTTTAATTTTTCGAGTATCAATAATTCTGAAATGATCTACACTATATTTAATAAACAAGTGAAATTTTATTTAATATAAATTATCCTTGAAAATAGAAAATTGTTCCTACACTTGGGTTAAACGCTTTAATTCTACTATTACTAGTATTATTAACCATTTCGATAATTTTTTCTCCGCTACAATGAATAGGAAAGATATATAACTTATCGTCAAAAAAATTTAGTGTGTTTAAGTAATCTATTGTAACTCTAATTCTTTCTTCAGACGCTCCCGCCATATGAAATCCCCCTATTATATGACTTATCGGTTTATTTGAGTAATTCTTTACGTAATCTAAGGTATTAATTAAACCAGAATGGCAACAACCATTTATCAAGACTATGTTTTCATCAAACTCTAAAATCATACATTTGTCGTCTAATATTTTATCAGTCTTTAGAGTGCCCTCTTGAAGCGAAAAGAAGTTATTGAAATCTTCTTCAATGTGATTTCTAGGAATTTCTCCGCTTACGGTAATTTTGAGCCCATCAACGTTTAGAATTTCGTATAGATCTTTTATGAACTGAACCTGACCATTTAAAGTCTTTATTTTTTCTAAATCTATTGGCTCTTGATTGACAATCTTTGAAGACGAGAGTAATGGCAGAATTTCTTCTCTTGACTTTCCTTTTAAATCTTCAATTTTTAAATTCCTCTCTCGCCTGAAAAACCTCTCGAAAGTTGCACTCTCATGGCAAATAACGGGTACCTCTTTTTCTATTCTTTCTAATATTTTTAGTAATCCTCCACTATGATCATAATGCCAATGCGATAAAATTATCATATCGGTATCGTAAAATTGGTACCCCCTCAAATCGGAATTGTGTAAAAAGGTTAAGTTTGGTCCCCCAGTATCAAAAATTATTTTTTTTAATAATTTTGAGTTTATAAAATTATTAGAATCTTGAACTTCGTAAACATTTATCAAGAACCCTAACCCGTGTTCTGCCAATGATTTAGTAGCAAATAATTTATTTAATTCGATAAAATCCAATTGATAATATTGTTTTAATTGCTGAAAAGGTAAAACAATATTGTTGGTTAATAAAATAATTTCTATTTGAATCATTATATTAAGAACTAATATGCTGTTAAAAAAATAAAATTATGTAATTACCAATAATCAATAATAAAACTGCAATTAGAAATCGTTTTCGGAATTTCTCTTTTAAAATTAGAATTGCTAAGATTTGTTGGACCATCGGTGTATTTGCAGTAATTGTTGCGGTTAATACTAGCCCATTAACTTCTGCTGCCATTATAAAAAGTGAATCTGCTAAACCTAATGATAACGCACCTGCGATTCCGATGTAGAGATAATATTTCAAATGTAGTTTATTTTCTTTCTTGAAGGCCTCATAGTAATCATGCTTAAAAAATCCTAAAGTCGCAACAAATATTGAAGCAAGAGCTATTCTTACGAAATTTGAGGCAAATACCTCATTTGAAATTATTCGTGCTTGATTAAACGAAACATAAGAAATTGCCCATAAAAACGCGGTTCCAATTGATAATAAGACTCCGATGAGTAAATTTTTATTGGCTTCTTGAATAACTTCGCTATTACTTATGTCTCTGTTATATTTGTCTTTAGTGCTTAATACGAAGACGCTTAATAGAATAAAAGCCCCTCCAATAAGAATTGATAATGTGACTTGCTCACCGAAGAATATAAAAGCTAAAGGATATACGAAAACTAAAGATAGTTGGGTTAATGGATAAGCTCGCGAAGCATCAATCTTTTTAAGCGCTTTAAAGTAGAGTAGATCTCCGATTGTCACGGAAATACCTGATATTATACTTACAATTAAAAAATCAACAAGCTCTTGCGAAGTAAACGAAAAAAAAAAGGAAAAATCTCCAAAAATTAACGCGAAAATAAATGTACCAAGTGTAACTATTAAAATTCTGAAAAATAAAGTTGCTTTCGGCTGTGTTTTATCTAAGCCATATTTATATACTAAAGATGCTATTCCCCAAGTAAATAGCGCATCGAGCGTTAAAATGTATCCAATTAATTCGGGCATTAACTTAAAATTATTAAATATCGTTTTAATACTATTTTAAAAATTAAAACGAGAAAACGTCGTCTTGAGAAAAAGAATTATAATATATGATAAAGCATATAAATTGAAATTGCAATAATCCAGAATGTAATGCCAAATGTCATAATCCATTCTGTTATTGGGTGCCATGAGAACAAAAATGGGACGATACAGCTTACTGCCATTAAAGATAGATACCCAACAAACCTTGAAAACTTCTTACTTTTAAAAAAAAGATAGCTAAAAGCGCTTAAATAAATAACACCACTAACAAAACTAATTAACGCAACTGCTCCGTGGATAGTAAAAAGTAATATGTTACTTCTAACCGATGGGAAAACACCAATTAAAGCAAAAAAAACGCATGAATTAATCGCAAACACTTTTCCGATTTTGAGTACTTTTGGACGATTGATATTTTCGTTCTCAAGAATTTCTACTATATGTAAATATGTCAATAATGCAAAAATACCAGAAAAAAATGTCCCGATGTTGAAGTATATCGCACCTGGACCCGTTCCTAAATCGCTTATCATGTGACTTAAACCAAAATCTGGAAAGAGAGAGATAGCTATAATATCTCCGCCTATACCCACAAATGCAGATAATAGTCCGAAAAATGGGCGTGGTATAAAATTCAATATTTTAAGGATATTTATCTTTAGTTTTTCCATGATACATTATTTGGATTAAATTATAAATATTATAAATTTAGGTCTGAATTCTCAAAAGTAATTCTTTTGATGGTGGTATGGAAAATAGGAACATGTTAATGACTTCTTCTCTTATTTTATCGTTTGTGTCTGCTAGTTCAAATATCTTTGAAAGATTCTGACCATTATTTTCAAAAAGAAATTCAACCATAGAAACTTTCATTTTAAAATTTCTAATTATTTTTTTAATATTAGGATGTTGTTTGAACTTTTTTAGGCTTTGTTTAGATATATCGTCGTTCTTCAAGGCTTCAATAGCGGTTTCAGCGGCAACTTTTCCAGATACTATGCTAGGATGTATCCCTTCGCCGCTTATAGGTGAAACAAAACCTGCTGCATCTCCAATAATCATAATATTTTCTCCGTATAAACTTTTCTCTTTCACGCCTAATGCGGGAATTGGATACGCACCCTTCCAAATTTCTTTATAATGCGAACTAGGAAAGAATTTCTTAATGTGGGGGTCGTTTAAAAATTCCGTATATATTTGATTTAGGTTAGAATTCAAATTTTCGTCTAACCATGTACCACATCCAATATTAAAGCGTTTGTCATCTATAGGGAATATCCAGCCATACCCTTTATATGCTCTAAAAAATAAGGAAATTGAATCTTTCTCTAATAAATTTTCCCCTTCCATTATAGCACACTTGCATAGTCCTATCTCGTCAATTTCCCATTTTCCTTTCAAACCAGATCTAGGCGCTAATTTAGAGCTCATGCCGTCAGCTACAATTAAAATTTTTCCGAGATATTCCTTTATCCCCGAGGGGGTTTTTGTTTTGATCCCAACTCTGCGACCATTTTTAGTTACAAAGTCGTAAGATAAATTCTTGTTAAACATTTGAGCTCCAGCGTCTATAGCGATATTCCTTACAAAATTATCAAATTCTAAGCGATCTACATTTATCGAATAATCTCTAATATTTTTCCACGAGTATTTAATCTGATGATAATCCCCAGAATACATACTTATTCCCGTAATAGGGGAATAATTTAACTTTAGCAATTGAGGGTAATATTTAAAGATTCTTGAGCTAACACCACCACCGCAAGGCTTTCGCCAGTTAATATCTTTTTCGATTAAAGCGACTTCAAATCCGCTTTCAGCTAGAACTTGAGCACATTTAGAGCCAGCGGGCCCCGCCCCCGATATAACAACATCAAACATTTTCATTATCAGTTTTTGTGTAAGTATATTAGTTAATGATTAAAGCATTAAAAATTATATTTTCCTCAAAAAAGAAACTTCAATTTGTTTATTCTTCATTTATAACAACAACAAAAAGAATTAATTTATTCTATTCATATTTCTAATCTATGGCTATTAAAAAATCAGAAAATTACGATTTTGTAATTGTTGGAGCTGGACCAGCTGGATTAACTGCAGGCATCGCGGCTGCAAGGAAAGGATTTAAAGCTGTGATTTTAGAAAAAGGTGAACTCGCTGGACCAAAACCACGTGGTGAAGGAATGGGCCATTATCCTATTGTTGATATTATTCTAGGAAAGAACTTCTTACCTTCTATAGGAATTAAATCCAACGGAGGAAGAGTTTGGCATTCTCCAGGAGATTTGAAAAAAATAACAACTCATAAAGAATACGACCATTATTTTTTCGAATGGAGAAAATTTATAGATAGATTTGTAGAAATTGCGAGCGAGTTAGGAGTTGATATCCTTTTAAAAGCTGAGGTTACAGAACCAATTGAGAAAAACGGTTTTATTGTTGGCGTGAAATTTAAAGATAAGAATGGAGATTTTAGTGAAATATATGGAAACGCAATTTTAGATTGCAGTGGATATTCTGGTATTATTGGAAGTTATTATGGAGTTCCTTACGAAAAAGAGATAAATTGTCCCATAATAAAATGCTTAATTAGCGAAGCTAACATAGACATAAGCGAAACTCCAGATTTACAATTTTATTTCATCGGGAACGGTGATTTGGATTATGCTCCTAATTTTCCTCAATGTATTCCGTATGTATTTCCATTAGAGAAAAAAAGAGCAGAAGTGGGTTTAATGTTACGAATGGCACAAGTACCTCAAATGAAAACCGTTAAAATACCTGATCCTGATGACATTATGATGGTTTGGGAAAATTTGAAGAAAGATTATCCAGGATTTAGTGAGTTTTTTAAGGGGGCAAAAATTGATTACGAGGAATTAACATTCATACCAAACGCTAAAATGGTAGAAAATTTTGTTCCATGTTCTGGTGTTGCTCTTATCGGAGATAGTGCAGGATTTGTTAATCCGTTTGGATCTTCAGGGTTGTATTATTCAATGGAAATGGCAAACTTCTGGGTTGAAAATATCTCAAAAAAAATGAAAGAGCTTTCTGATAGCAACATGGACTCTATTAAGCATCACGAGTATATATGGAACTCTGAAACTGTAGAGGAATATACAAAAAAGTTTGAAGAATTAGAAGCATATAAACAAGTAAAATCTATGTATAATCTTATTGGGGCTTTCGAATATAAAATATTTAATCGATTAAGAACTTCCGATAAGATTAACAAAAAATGGGATTACATCTCTTCACTTCTAAAACAAGCTTAGATCGATATCATCATACTGATGACGATTGACTACTAAATAATTAGTCATGAGACGGAAAAAAGAATGAAAAAAAAACCAAAACGTGGATTTTTATTGGCACTACTCATTGGTTTTGATGAAAAAGAGATTCATACCTGGAAAGTGTATAGTCGTTCTTTAAGAGTTTATAAAACTATCAAATTAACTCGCAAATGGAAATACTTGGATGATAAGCAAATATATCATTTACTTGAAGAATTAGTAAACCTCATTCGACTTGTTATTAGGGATGGTTTAAAAAGCATTTTATTAGCAAGCTCACAGAAAAAGGATTATTCAACCATCTTTTTAGACCATATTAATAAACATCACCAGTGGTTAGTTCGTTCTAAGGGATATAATCGAGTAAGTTTTGGTGAGATTGTCGGTAATGCTAATAATATAGAAAGTGCTAAATTTTTAATTTCTCAGGAGAAATCATTACATATTATTCATAAAACTACCTCTGACGAAATAAATCTATTAGTTAAACAGCTAGAAAAAATAATCAATGTCGGTGATCCTAACAGATTACTGTTATATAGTTTGGTAGATATTGAAGCTCTCATTTATGGAAGGGGTAAAAAAGACAAGTCCGCAGCAGAAAAGCTAGATTTCTTAATTGTAACGGAAGACTTCATTAACAGCCACAATAAGCATCGAATCCATCGCCTTATGCAAATCGCAAATAATAAGGGAATTATAACAAAGACAATATCAATAGAAAATCCTGCAGTGGATCGTTTTAATCAATTTGGAGGGATTTTAGCTTTCAAAAAGACAAGCTAGGATAGCGAAATCAAACAAACTCTTATTAAAATTTAATTAAAATCCATGGAAAAAATTGTAATGTTAAGAAATAAAACGATCACAATAGTTTCAACTTCGTCATATTCTTTACAATAAAATTTCCTTAAGGACAATAATTTAAACTTTTTTTATTCGGTAGAATACATAGTCAAAAACACAACTTGCAGTAAAAGATTATCGGTATATTGTATATAAACTTTTAGATGAATAAAGTTATTCAAGATTTGTATCGAACTATCTTCTCTTTAAAAATTATTTTATATCTTATATCTTATCTTTTTTCATTATTACATTACAAAATATTTATAAAATGAATAATATAATAAAAATTTAGAAAAAGAGGAATTAAGAATACTATGGCAGCAGCACCTTTAGGATTTGAATTATTTATTGTAATTACTGCTTTTGTCTCGCTATTAGCAGTTTATAAATTCAGATATAAACTAGAAATTAATTCGTTAGCATTTAAGATCATATTCCATTTAAGTATGGCTAGTGGCGTACTTCTCATAGCAGCTATCGTCGTTATTGGATATTTAGGCAACGAACTTCTTGCTCTTGTAATAATTGTTCTTCCATCTATGTGTTATTTGGGTTGGGTGTATTTTTATATTATAAAAATTATTCGAAAGCAGGAGAATACAATCGAAGAAATGTTAACTACTAGCTCAGACATCTCTGTAAATGTAGCTAATATTGCTACTGAACTAGCAGCAAGCTCTAGCGAAGTAAATGCAGCATCAGAAGAGATTTCAAGTTCCACTCAGGAGATGAGTAAAATAACCGAAGATATTGTAATGTCCTCAAATGAAATTGACACTATTATGAATTTACTTATCAATATTTCAGACCAGACTAATTTATTAGCGTTGAACGCCAGTATTGAAGCTGGAAGAGCAGGGGAACATGGAAGAGGATTTGCAGTAGTTGCTGATGAAGTGAGAAAATTAGCAGAAAGTTCAAATGGAGCGGTTCAAAACTCGAAAAGCCAAATAGAAGATATAATTACTAAAATTAAGGTATCATATAGTAATATGGAAGGAATTACTTCTTCTACTGAAGAACAATCAGCATCCATGGAAGAAATTACTTCTACAGCAAATAAACTTGGGAATTTAGCTGACACTTTAAAAAATAAATTAACGAGTTTTACTCTTCAAGAAAGAAAAATTGAGAGTGCTTCAAGTTAAAACATCTTATAATTTCTTCCTTAGTTTTTTTTTTTTCATTATAATTAGCTATACTCACTTGACAAAAATCACTCTTGGTTTTTTAATGCTTACACATTATATTCAAATTTTGATAATATTTTTTTGATGTATAAAGAATTAATTCTGATATTATCAAAAGAATAGCAAATAACAAAGGACTAGTAATTGGTGGGATCTTTTTAATTATATTCAGTTTGGTAACTGGGTCGATAATTCAAGATGTAACAGCTCTTTCTGGAATTAAAGTTCTCTTATTTATGACACTCCCTCTGATGAATTCTTTTAATCTAATATTTATTTAGTTGTTTCCTTACCATGATAAAATTTTTGAAAAGCTGAGTTTAGATTTAGTGAAATTACATACAAAAAAGAAAGAAAATTATCAAAATATTAGGCAGGAAAAATTTGGGAATGTAATTAATTAATTAATTATTTTTAATAACTAAATCGTTATAATTTTTTGATAAAT
>Ga0209345_10002075_pt1 | contig 22873 bp, 29 predicted proteins | sample Cruoilmetagenom7_FD_187294 | JGI IMG/M metagenome (GOLD analysis project Ga0209345, IMG submission 187294) | Oil polluted marine microbial communities from Coal Oil Point, Santa Barbara, California, USA - Sample 7 (SPAdes) (version 2) | ecosystem: Environmental > Aquatic > Marine > Oil seeps ...
AGAATCTCTTAACCAGAGCGGGTCAAGAGATTCTTTAAATTTTAAAATAACAAACAAGGAGAAAATCAAATGAGTTATGTAGTAGGAATTACAGAAGAAAAAGACGTTAAAAGTCTACCGAGCTTTTGCGAAGGCGCAATTGCTCTTTATACTTTTGTAAAGGTCGGTAGTAGCGACGTTCAGGTTATAGAGAACGACACTGCGGACGGATGGTGTTTGGGCGTATCGGGGATAGCTTCGGAAAACGGAAAAGATACTTATGAGGACGGTGATCCTATAACCGTTAAGTATTCCGGAATTGTTTATCTTAAAATGGCGGGAACTGGAAACATGGGAGATCGAGTAGCAAGCGACGCTAGCGGACAGGGTGTAGCTCATACCACTACCGACGAAGCTAATATTTTCGGATACGCTCTTCAAGCCTGGACAGCGGGGCAAATAATTCCAGTACTGGTTAGTCGTTGCTTCGTGGGCGACACTGTTCCAGTTTAAATAAAATAAAGGAGAATAAAAAATGGGTACTAGTGGAAAAACGAGATATGATAAGTATTTAACAAACTTATCGTTGGCGTATCCTGTAGGGAATTTAATTGGAGAGTTAGTTGCTCCGATTAAAACCGTCGAAAATTTTAGTGATAAGATTTTTGTCGATAGCGAGGATGCTATTTTACAGGTCAACGATGAGAACGAGGCAACGCCTAGTAGCGAGGTAGATTTTGCGGTTGGAACTCCATACGCTTATCGAACTACCAGAAAGGCGTTAAGTTCTATAATAAGAAATAAAGAAGCAAACAATCAGGAAAAGAAAGTTGTTAAGTTAGAGCAGCGGGAAACAAATAAGCTGACTCATCGTTTACGGCTTAAGCACGAAATGAGAGTTGTAACGGCTTTGGCAGCTGGAATGTTATCGGGTCATACGTCTACTTTTACGGCGACTACTCGATGGGATGGAACAGCGCCGGTAGTAGAAGAAAATTTAATTACGGCGATTAAGAAAATAAAAGATGCTACAGGAGCATCGGCTAATACTTTTATAATTCCTTTTGGGGCTGCGCTTTATTTAGCTAATATGGACTTTGTAAAGGATACTCTCCAATATCAATATGGAATGGAATTAATTACTGGGAATATCCAAAATCAAGTCATGAAGTTAATCGGGTTACCCCCTTATATAAAGGGATTAAAAGTAATTATATCCGATGGAAGAGTGAATGTAAATCGAAAAGGCGAAGCCAAGAGCATATCCGAAGCATGGGGAAAAGATGCTTATGTAGGCTATGTTCCGCCTAACACTCTATCTGAAGAGTTGTTCGGTTTATTGACTATGGAATACGAATCTCGAAAAATTAGCAAGGGAACTGTCTCTGATCCAAATGGAATTAAGATTTTATGCGAATGGGACTATGACTTATTAGAAGCGGAGATGGGCGTGTTCTATCGTTTTAACGGCGTTGTGGCTTAAGAAAAAAATATGTTTAGAAAATAAATATTATCGGGAAAGGGAAATACTCCTTTCCCGATATATTCTATGTTTTGGAATTTGGTCTTTTTGGTAACATAGAAATTTTATGTTTTGGAATTTGGTCTTTTTGGTAACATAGAAAAAAGGGGGCGGAAAGATGGCTTGGTGTGAAGTGAAAGATGTTAGGAATAGTAATTATAAATTATCCTCTGTAAAGGATGTTTCCAAAATAAGTATAGAGGAAAAAATAACAGAAGCACAAAAAATTGTTATAGTAGATTTATCCGATATTATAAGTAAAGAAGAGTTGGAATCAATCGGAGAAAATTCTTCAGCTATAAATTTATTAACGATATATAAAGCGGTGGAAAAGATTTTGGTTGCTTTATACGGTGCGAGTCGTCAAGTCGATGAGGTATCAGATATTCAATATTTTCAAAATCAATATAATTATTTATTGGAAAAAGTAATAAGCGGGGGAGTTAAAATAATCGATGAGACCGGAGAAAACTTAAGCCCGAAGGAAACACCAAAACTTGCTCCATCTAAAAGAAATAATATAAAATTATATCCTAGAAAGGGAATACCGGATTTTATTCCTCCAGGGGCGGATCAAGCATATAAGGATAATTAAAAATGATTAACGTAAATTTTGATATAGAAAATAAAGAAAAGACTTTGAGATGGTTAGATCGAGTAAGAGAAGGACTGGAGGATGCCCGACCACTCTGGAAAGCGTTGACGCCTAAAATAACGGATTTTATCGATTATGAATTTGATCCGAAAAAAGATGCTCATAAGAAATGGGCTGTATTAAGTGGACGTCATCTTGCGTATAAAAAAAGAAAAGGCTATAATCCTGGAATTGGGAATATGAAAGGAAAGTTAAAGAAAGGAGCGGGAATGAATGCGATTAAAAAATATAAAGAAAAATCTTTATTATGGAAATTGAATCATGCGAAAGTAAAGAGTAAGAGAGGATACGAGTATGCTTGGGTATTTCATAAAGGGAATCCGAAAACGAATCAACCAGCCAGACCAATTTATAGATTTACTTGTTTAAGAATAAATAGTTTTGTGAGGCGGGACGTTAAGAAGGGAATTGGATTAACATATAACTGGTTAAAAAAAGCTATAAAAGAGGCAAATAAAAAATGATAAATTTAATAAACGAATTAAACGATCAATTTCAAAACTATCCCGATCTTTATTATACACATAGGTCGGGTTACGTCGCTGATGATCCTTTCCGGCTAATTCAATTAGATCGTTTTCCTTTCTATAATATAATGCCTGATAGAGAGGGGATTGAGAAAGTCGATGGAGTTAGTTTTAAAGAAATGGAAAGACATGTTTATGTTTTAGAGATTCAATTTGCGGTTCGGAGTATGAAAAAAAATAATGCGATCATGGGTGATCCGGAAGAAAACTTGATAGGGATTTTAGGAATGAAGAACGATCTATGGTCTTGTCTTATTTCTGATAGAACGGTAAATAAATCGGTTAACGGTCTATTGCCGGGCAACGATATTGATATAGACGTTTTCCAAATAGACGATGATATATTTATCGCAGGCGGGACGATGTCAGTTTCATACTATCGAGACATAGCTTTATAAAGGAAAAAGAAAAATGAATTATACTAAAATGTACAATACTATATACGATAAAGGTTATCGAAAATTAAGAAAAAATATAAATACAAAGCCTTTAGATTGGTTGCTTTCTTCTTATATGTTTGAAAATATTTTAGACGTGGGGTGTAGTTATGGAGAGAACGTAAAATATTTTCAGAGCGAAGGAGTTGATGCGTGTGGGATTGAGGTAGCGGAGAAGCCTTTGGAAAAATCGGTAGCTGAAAATTGCGTTCGTGGAACGGCGCTGGGAATTCCTTTTAATACTAATGAGTTTGAGGCGGTGATTAGCACCGACGTGTTAGAGCATATTCATGTAGAGGATTTGAGATGCGTAATAAATGAAATCTATCGAGTTGCTACTAAATTCGTATTTATAAAAGTAAGTACTCGATTGGAAAAACAAAAACAGTGGGCAAAGATTTTAAATATGCCTCAAATTCATTTAACGGTTATGCCGATCGAAAATTGGATTAGTTTATTTTTAGAGTACAGACAATTTGTTTTAGTAGAAATCAAATATAATTTTTTAGTTTTCAAGGTAGTGAAATGAAAGAAGGGTTAATCAGATACGAAGGCGGAAAAAGTTATCAACATTTTTATAAAGATCGGGGATATGTTATTAAAGATTTTTGGATAACTTTACCGATGGGAGAAATTTTAAAATTGGTAACTAATACCCATATGCGTTTAGAAGAAAACACGGCAATAGAATTACAAAAAACGATAAATGGGAATAATTTAAACTCGATTAAGAATAAGCTAAAGGGAAAACGAATATTTTTAATTGGTAATGGGAGCAGCTTAAAAGACTTTGATTTTTCTATTTTAGATAACGATGAAACTATGGTTATGAATTTTGGGGCGGAGTTTTATCCGAAGGCTAAACATTTATTATTTTTAGATTTGAATTTTGTAAAGAAAGGATTAAAAATAATAAATAAATTTCAAGGGAATATCTTTGCGGCGTATAGATCAGAAGCGCATATCAGAACAAAGAAAAAGAAAACGTATTTTTTCACTATTGATCCGAAGAGTAACCCGACCAATTCTTTTAGTCAGGGATTGTTCGGCGGGAATAGCGGGATGGCTGCTTTAAATTTAGCTTTGATTATGGGATGTGATCCGATCTATCTATTAGGATACGATCTGATAAATGAAGTAGATAATATTCATTTTTATTCAGACGAAAAATATGGACGTGGGGGATACTCTACTAAAAAATGTAATAGTAAGGCGGTTGATTTTGAAAAGTTTGTAGATTATTTTCCGAATGTAAAAATAATAAATTTAAACGAAAAGAGTAATATAAAATGTTTTCCTTTTGACAGTATAGAAAATGTATTCCATAACTCTAATTTAGAGTTATTAAAATAAATAAGTGAGGAGAAAAAACGATGGCGAATAGTTTGAATATCGATACTACCAAGTTTGGAAACGACGATAATTATATGTTCTTATCCGATCCAGCCTTGTTCGTGGATTTTCACGATGGTAACGGATTGGTCGGGCTTGGTTATCTGGAAGCCGAAAAGACTTGGAAGCAAACGGCGGAATACGCTATTTTTAAAACCGGTATTCCAAAAACTGAAGTAAGAAGAGATTTGATAAATCAAGAGTTTTCGATTGAGGCTATGCTTAAACAGATTCAACCTGAAACGATAGCTTTAGTATCGCAAAGACGATACGATGATACAGATGTAGATTGGAAAAGGGTTATTATCGGAACGGACGTTCCGGCTGCGGTATTTCCGTCTTGTGTCTTAATCGGGAAAACGGTTGATGATAAAGAGTTAAGGCTATATATCCGAAGGCTTCAAATCACTTCTGAAGATATGGAAATGGTATTGGGCGGGGACGAACATGCGGGAGTCGCTTTTAAAGGAACGGCGCAAAAAGATCCAGATCCAATAGTAACAAATGCGGACTGGCCTTTCAACGTCAATTATGCGGATCAAGATAATATAGCATTTTGGGCTTGGCCAAAAGCGGGGGGGAGTAGCTAAATAAAATGTTAAGTCAAGAGATAAAAAAAGACTTGACGAATAAGATTCAAAATAGTTTTTCAGACTTGGATATATATAGAGAAATCCCTTTTGTATTCGAGTCTGAAAAATTTAATCTTATCGTTAAGCCCGTCACTATAAGCGAGCATGCTGTTTTTTTAAAACAGATGGTAAATCTTATGGTTAAGTATTATGAGATTTTTCGCAACCTTGAATTTTTAAGCGCTCAAGATTATCGGGAGAATCAAATTGTAAATAAATTAGTCGATCAAGTTAGGATATTTTCAGGTCAAATAATTTATAAAAAATTTGTAAAGGATTCCAGCCGATTTATTTACAGGTGGGCTTTTATTCAAAAGGGAAAAAAGATATTTCATAGTAAACGGAAAAGCAAAAAGATCGTTCGGGAATTAGAACCCGATAAATTTATATATATATTATTTCTTTTATTCGTATTTAATTTTGACATCGTAAAAAAAAACACACTCGAATTTCTAAAAATGTTTCACGACTCAATAGAGATTCAGACGCCGATAAATGGGGATATATCTTCAACGAAAAATACGAACACGGTCATAGTCATGCCGAAATACTCCAGGAAACCATACAGCAAACAAATCTTGGACTTATTCGAGCAACAGAGCAAAATGAATTAAAATTGGATAGATTAAAAAGGAGTTAATAAGATGCCTAAAGGAAACGAAATATTACTTCAACTTAAAGCCGAAAACAAAGTGCTTAAATCTAAACTTACTCAATCGAAAAAACAAATAAACGAATTATCTGATAATGTAGGGAAAATGAATAAAAAAAGTAAAGCGGGTTTTGCTTCGAGTAAGATGGCTATTTTAGGATTTGTGGCGGCGGTAGGGATAGCGGTTGGGGCGTTAAAAAAAATAATGGCGCTTACTAATAGGCAGATTGAAGCGGAGAATAAAAGAAATGCGGTATTAAAGGCGACTGGATACGCAGCGGGGCTTAACGCCGATGAATTAAACCGGATGGCGAGTGGTTTACAAAAAGTTACTACCTTCGGGGACGAAGCTGTGATTGAGGGTCAAGCTATTCTATTAACTTTTAAGCAAATAGGAAAAGACGTTTTCCCCGAAGCAACCGAAGCAGCGATGGATATGAGTGTAATTTTCGGTCAGGACTTAAAACAATCTATGCTTCAAGTCGGTATAGCCTTAAACGATCCAATTCAGGGGATGTCTAGATTAAGGCGTATTGGGGTAACTTTTACAGAAGAACAAAAGAACTCTATACGAACTTTTCAAGAACAAGGAAAAGTAATGGAAGCGCAAAAGGTTATATTAGCGGAACTTAATAGCGAATTTGGCGGAGTTGCGAGGGCGCAAGTTAAAACTTTTGCGGGAAGGGTTCAACAATTAAGTAATACCTTCGGAGATGCGGGGGAAAAACTTGGAAAAAGTTTAATCCCTGCTCTGGATTTATTTCTTCATGCCTTAAGGGATGGCGGGGACGACGTTGGGGCTTTGACTTCCACTTTACAATTTTTATATAAAAGTTTAATAGTAGTCGTGACTGGTTTGGGGATGTTAGCGAACTATTGGGACTATGCTATGAATAAAGCTAAAATAAACGCAGCCACTGGAGCCATTGAAAAGCATACTTCAGCTATGAATAAACTTGAAAAAGAATTAGACGTATTAAGAACGAAGGCAAGCGTTACCGGTATGACTGAAGACATGGATGCTAGGTGGCAATCTATTTTACGGCTACAAAAAGAGCACAAACGACTTTTAGAATTAGCTAGAGCAGATCGGGATAAATATGTTACTGACGTCGAAGGGATAGAAGCGAAAATGATTGCGGCTTACCAAAATGTAATGGGGATGGAAATTAATGAATCAAGATTTGCGGAAGAGGAAAAGGCTAATATACGGCGAACGGCTTTGGCAGAAGAGGAAGCAGAAGAAATAGCTCATATAGAAAAAAAGAAATTAATGTATGATGATTATTTTGCGTATATCGGGGAAATGGGTTATGCGGAATTAGAAAAGGAGCAGGAAAAATATAACGCTTTACAAGAAATGCATTTACAAAATAAAATGAGCACGTCAAAAATCGATAAAGCCTTTGCGAAAAAAATGGAAATAGCAAAGGCAAAGGGCGATAAGAAAAAAAGAAAAGCCGACGCAGATTATGCTCTGTTAAAAATCGGAATGTATAATAAAGATTATGAAGCCCTAGCCGCAACGGTAAACGCCGGTGCGAGTTTGATGCAAAGTAAAAATAAAGCCTTATTTAAAATGGGTAAAGCTATGTCGATAGCTTCCGCAATTATGAATTCAGCTCAAGCTATAACGAAGGCTTGGGCTCAATGGGGATGGCCTTTGGGAGCGGTTTTTGGAGCTATTACGGCAGCCGCAACCGGCGTTCAAGTTGGAATTATTCAATCCCAAGAAATGCCGAGTTATGAAAAGGGGCATGTTCCGATATTAGCGAACGGCTCAGTGCCTTCCGATCACTACCCTGCTTATATTGGATCGGGCGAAGCGGTTATAAACGAAGCATCTACAAAAAATAATAGGGACTTACTTAATTGGATAAATGAAAATCCAGGTCAAAGCGCTAGCGGGGGTGGAGTAGAGATAATTCAAAATAATAATATAAGCGGAAACGTCCTGATGGATGAATTAGTGGAAACGCTTATTGTAGATAAATTAGAAGCTATGGCGATAAGGCAAGGGACTACTCTATATGAAGAACAAGGAGTTTAATGATGGCGCAACAAAATTTTATTTGGCGATATTTATATGAATATTTATATACGGAAACGATGCTTATTATTATCGGGAATAGCACGTCGATAGCTCCAGGTGATTTAGTATCCCATAACGATACTAATTGTATTTATGTAAGTTGGGCGGGAAACGATACGACAGGCGATGGAACTTCAGGCTTGCCTTTCCGAACTCTTCAACACGCTTTAGCTACTATGGGCGGAAAACTTATAATTACAATTTTAGATAGCAATGAATATTATAGCGGGGAAGGGGCATCTTTATTTTTAGACCTTAACGGAATAACTCTTCAGGGGGACTCAGGACAATCCCCCATTTTGACTATTGACGTCGGATTAGCTAGCCAAATAAAAATGGTAGAGATAAATAATGGAGCAATTTTAAATTTAAAAATAGTTATTCCAGAAGATTATACTTCACAAGTAACAGCGGTGGAATTAAATAGCGGGGACATAAAATATACGACTATATTAGACGCTACTCGGCACGGTGTTTGGATACCTTCGGGGGCAGGAGTTTGTAATATAGAAAATTCGATAATTAAAGATATTAAAAACGAAGGAACGGAAGATGGGAATGGAATAAAATTTGAAGAGGGGACTTTAAACTTAAGCCGTTGTTTATTAGTAGACAACGATAGAACAGGATTGTTTTGTACTGGAACGGATACAAAAATATTAAATATATCTCATGCGACGATAGCGGGAAATCAATATGGGATACACGGTCAAGAGGCAACTAATTTAGCGACGACTCTACTCGATTCTATTTTATACGATAATACTATATATGACTATAACGTACTTTCTGGGAATATAGATTATTGTTGCGTGGGTTCTATTAACGGCGAACCGACTATTGGAGGACATAGCATGGTTCGGTTTTCTCCTTTTTTCATCGGGGGCGGGGACTATAGAGTGAGAACTATATACAATGGATACTCTGATGGTTCTTTTGTAAGCCCGATTATTGGGATTAGCTCCACTGGAATCGATCTGGGAGTTTACGCTATGAGTCGTCAAGCGAGTGAGCAAGGATATAATCAATTTGAAACGAAAAGATCAGATCAATTCGTAAAAAGTATAAAGCCCATCGAAGCAAAAATGTATTTTACAAATTCTATTAAGCCGAAATTTACGAAAAAAGGAACAGCAGATTTTTTAACTGTCAATTGGAAATTGATAACTGATATAGAATTAGAAAATTTAAAAGCTATGTACAATAGTAATACAACCGTTTTTTTATCGACAGATGGAATTCTTTTCGATCAATATTTTTTAAATGAAACGAAGGAACTAAAATATGCCAGACCTTTAAACGTGGATGATATGGATTTATGGTCGGACATCAATTTGGAGCTAATAAAAATATGAATATCTATAAACTAAATAAAATTGATATTACCAATCTTGTAATAATTGAACCTCAATTAAAAACCCGAAGCGGAAGGCTATCAAATATTTCAGCGAGTTCAATTCAAGTCACAGTCGATAATGAAACAAATATTTTTTCTCCCGAAAATATTAACTCTTTAGTTTACGAATACCGTGAAGACTACTCTAAAATGACTTTGGAAGTTCTGGATGATAAGGGAGAATATAAATGGCATGGAATAGTAGAAAATATTGAAAGGGACGTTTTGGGGAAAGTTGTAATTTCTTCCTCTGAGACAATTATCGATCTTTTAGAGTTAGAGAGTTTTGAATATAACGCAAATGACGGATATATGGGGGCGCTAGGATACGCTGGGGACGATGTTGCGCCGATAACTCATATGCTTCATTTTCTTCGTCGCTTTCTTCCTGAAGAACTATTAGACTTATCTAGCTTTAGGGCGGTAGAAGAGATTCAAGGGATTTGGAACATAAAAATAAGTTGTTCGATTTTAAAAGAGGATGAGAAATCCCCAATAAATTTTATTAAAAGTTTATGTATGGACGTACTTGAAATTATACTTGTAAATAATAAAATAAAAGTCGTATCTTTTTTGCCTTTCAAAGGCGACTATGGTTATTTTATTTCTGATGAAAATATTTTAAAGATAACCAAAATAAAAAAAAGTAGGAAAGCGAAAACTTTTAGCAGATATTCTGTCATCTGGAATAATATCGGAGTAGAGTCTGAGGCTGAAGATAGTTTAGGCGTGAATGGAACATCTACTAATTTAACGCCCTCTGTCCTTCAAGACGATACTTTAAGCGGGGACGATCTATGGGAAATAAATATTCATAGAAATAAATGGGTTCAAGTAGGGGTCGGCGCAACTAAAGAATTATTATATATAACAGGAAATAATAAAGACACTCTTTATTTTGACGGTTGTACTTTATTGAATCCTCAATCTTATATTATCTTAAATGATAATAGAATTTACTCTAAAGATTATTATGACTTTCCGATTAAGCTAACCAACGGAGCATCGGCAATTGGAGCAAGTATTTTATTAAACCAAACTAGTCAAAAATTAGAAATCTCTTTAGTGGTTGAAGATTCTTTTTCTTTTATGGAAGCGGGGGACTCCTTTACCATAGACCTTCCAGATGAAGGATTGACAATGACTCCTTTTTGTATAATAAATATAAATAAAAACGAAGCTAATAATACAATAATAATAAAAGCTATTGATATAACTTTATATCCTTTACTTAACGAATATCTTTTATCCAAGCCCGATACGCCTTTAAATTTAGTTGGGTATCGAGAAGAGAATGGAAACGCCGTATTGAATTGGGATATGGTTTTGGATGTAGCTTACTATAAAATTTATATGGGTACTTCAGATTATAATTTATCTTTGGTTTTAATCGAAATGGAAAACTTTGGAACGGTTTATAATCTCTATACTTGGCTGGGATATTATTTTCAAGTTAGTTGTGTTAATTATGCGGGAGTAGAAAGTGATAAAAGTAATATGATTTTCCTAGACGCCAACGTACAAGAAGCAGGATATATTGACGGAACTGACGGCTATTTTTTTGAGAAATATATCAAGTGGGGAATACTCGAAGATTATTTTTATAATATTACATATAAGGGATTAGATGCCTTTGATATAAAAACTTTATCAAAAAGTAAATTAGTAATATTAGATCGGTCTCAATCTCAAACTACTGAAGATGTTACTCAAGGATGGGCGGTGGAAGAACTCGACGAAGATGAGGCTAGGGAGCATCGTGCTTTAGGATACGTCGATGGGGCGGGGACTTCAACTTATTTACCGGAGTTTTTTTGGGACACTGCTCCACGAATAGTTAATGCGATGAATAAATCCTTAACTTTAGGCGGAGTCGTATATCCGCCCTGGTGGCAGGTGGGAACGACGAATGATTGGTTTTTAAAAGATAGTTTAGGGAACTATATGACTTATTGGTTTGAGACCGGATATATGATGGATCCATCGAATGCGGATATGATCGAATGGTTTAAGGTCTGGAAAGTAGATCGAACTATGGGCGTGTTCGATAAAGGAAACGGAAATTTAATTTTTGACGGAACGAGAGGAGTTTTAACGGATTTAAGTCAAAGTTGGATAGTAGATCAATGGGTAGATTATTATGTAGGACTATTTGAAGATGAAGATAGTAAAGTCACTTGGTATAAAATTTTAAATAATGGAACAAATTATTTATGGGTCGTCACTCCTGATGATTTGGAATATTCTGGAAGGTTCGTAATTAACTCCGATTTATTTAGGGGCTTTGACGGATTATTTATGGATGATATTTGGGATAGTATTTATCGGGAAGGACGTGAGATGAGTTTACAGGATGAAAATTCATCTTGTGATTGGGCGGGGGATACTTGGCTAACCGATAATTCGAAAAATTGGACGACAGGACAGTGGGCAGGTTATTGTATTGAAATAAACGATAGCGGGGTTTGGTTAGCTATTACGGATAACAGCGCCTCTATTATTTGGTTTTCGGGAAACACGGAAATAGGAACGCCCCCTTATAAAATACGGAGTAAATTTTTTGTAGACAATGGAATTACTTATGGAGAATCTTTTGCCGATCTTATAGATGAAATAACTTTACGAGTCGAACAGAGAAGCGTTGATTTTCATGGTCATACTTTTATAGTCGAAAACGGATGTGTAATGCTTAACACTTGGTGTAACGATTGGGCGGTTTACGACGATTATATTTCAAAGCTAAATACTCGATACAGACATTTTGTAATGTTCGAAGCCCTTCAATCTACTTGGAATATGGCGAATGAAGTTACAAAACAATTTATGGTAAAGGATTGGCAAGAGGTTATTGATCGATGGGATAATATGAAAAAGTCGGGAGAAGCGGGGCGGGTAAAATTAGCCGTGTTAGGTTATCCGCATACTATCCAGATGTATATAAGTTTAATTATCGGGTCTATAATGTTAAGCCGATATAGTAATATAATAGAGGATGTAGTACAAGGATCAAATGTAGTTTTACAAGAATTATTTTACGATATGATTCAGGCGGGAAATAAAGATACTACTCACACTTTAGGGGTGCCGGACGAAGGATATGAAAATCATTATGATCATAGTATTTATGATCCATATAGTTTATGTATACGAAGATTAAAAGGGGCAACGATTTTTTATAACCCTGCCCGAAAAATACAAAAAGTAATTTATATTTTTCCCGAAGACAGCGCTGATTTTTGGACTGGCAATGAATTAGAGGGCGGAGAAGAAAACGAAATATTATTATTACCACGGCAAGGAAATATTTTTTATCGTCAAACGGAAATAGGATATACAGCTAAAGAATGGTTGGCTGTTTATAAGCCGTTTACGACTTTAAATAATAATACGGCTTGGATTGTATTTACTCCGGCGGGAAGCACCGCAGTAGGAAATAAATCTATATGGATATATCATGGACATGGTTCGATAAAAAGAATTATAACCGATGGGACTGGAAATATTCCTGAAGGAGAGTTTAAGAAATTATTTCATGCGGGCAACGATAGCTCTACTATTGTAAACGGTTATACACCTTTAGTCGAAGGAATTATTGGAGTTTTATCCGGTCAATCGGTGACGCTTACTAGTTTATCTATTTATTCAGTAGTTTATATTTGGAATGTGACCGATGGTTCTCCGCTTCAACTTGGTATAGACTATTCTATTGAATATTGCGAGGGGGATGCTAGCGTCGGGGGAAAAGGAAAATGGGAAACTAAAATTCATAGTATTGCGGATTTGATCGGGCTTAATTTAAACGTATATTATTTTGAACAAGGGTTGGATGGTGAAGGTTATCCTGACGGCGAGTATAGCCGAGTCGAGCACGGTGTTTTATATCGACACGATGAAGAATTCAAATTGTATTCAGGAGTAATAGATGAGGAAGAGTCGCCTTGCGATAGTAGGTATGCGGCTTGTTTCGTAAAGGTGGGAGATGATATTGCTTATTTTGGATTAGGATATAAAACGGATGTAGGATGGAAAAACGATTGGTGGAAAGGAAATCTTAAAACAGGAAAATGGGAACAAAAAAATAATGTTACTTTTTCTGCTATGGGCGCTGGAATTTCAGTTTATGATTCAGGTAATGATATAGTTTATGCTGGATTAGGAAGAGGGGCGGGGGGCTTAAATAGTAATATCTATAAATATGATTCAATACTCGACTCTTGGCCGTTAATGACTAACATGACAACTCCTAGAGCTTATTGTGTAGCAGAATTTTATAATGATTTTATTTACGTCGGATTAGGAGAAGCAAGCGGGGCTTGCTTAAACGACTTTTGGAAATATGATACAATCGGGAATTCTTGGACGCAGCTGGACGACCTTCCTGGAGATGGGGTTAAGGGAGCTTGGAGTGTTATACGATATGGATATATTTATGTAGGGGGCGGAAAAAAATATAATGGACTTTGTTCTAATAATTTTTATCGTTTTGATATAAGCGGAGAAAGTTGGGTACAATTGCCCAATCAAATTCCTGCGTCACTCGTTTATTCTTGGGCTTGTACGGATATACTTAATAATATTTATATCGGGGGCGGGCTAGACTTAAACGACGATGCTTATCAGAATTGTTTTAAAAACGATTTTAATAATGCTTGGGAAGAGATAAAGCCTTTATCTTCTAGAGATAAAACGGATTCATATTATGAGATAAAAAATTATACAAGTAAAGCTATTTTTTATGACGGTCATATATATCTTGGAAGTGGAATTATTGATTATGAAGACACGTTTGGATCGGTTGTTAAAGATACAAATAGACTTTTCCGAAATAAAATATCAATCGATGAATGGAACGACGAATTAAAAATGGGTGTTTCTCCTTTAGTTGAAAATGTTGATTTTTTTATTATACCCGAAATAATAAGATGGAAATGGGATTATCGATATAAAATAAATTTTCCAACCGAGTTAATAAATCAAGACTATGTAATAAATATAAAGGATATAACTACCAAGCCCGATCAAGTTGATGTAGAAGGAATTCAATGGGGAATAGTAAATCCAGATAATTTAATTTTAATTGATCCTGAAGAAAATAGCGAGTTTACTTATAACGGAAAAAAGGCGAACTATGATAAAAAGTATATAAGAAAACCACGTGTTTTATTATACGGCTTTTCGGACGACGTAAAGGACGCAAGCGGGCAAACTATTCCAGTGGCTTCCAGAGTCTATAATAAATGGAGAACAGAAAATCAGATAAAAGAATTTGAAGGAGTCTATTACGATAAAGTAATTATCACCGGCGGAACGTCCGAAGCATCGGGGGACTGGGGAAGCATTCAAGGATACGCAGACGAAATGGGATACACGGGGGCTTCAGCTAAATATCAAATTATACAAGATTTTGACGTAATAATAATTTGTGAAACTTTTGAAGAGGCTTCGGCTGCTTCGCCTTCGGGGAGAGCTCAATGGTCGAGTTGGTTGGATGAAATAGATTATGGAGTTTTAAAACTTTTTCAAAGCGCTTATCCAGACGATAATAAATTGATTATTGATAGACGCTTCGGGATGAGGGCGTTTGCTTGGTGGGGCGGAATTGAGCCTGTTAAAAATATTTTAATAAATAGATCGTATATTTTAGAGGGCACTCTCCCCGATTATACGGATTTGACAGACGTGTTCGGCTTTCTATGGGTCGGGTCGCTTGACTTTAGTTTATTGTGTAGTGATTTTGCGAAAATATATTTGGATGAAGATGGACTTTATAAATTTAATAGTAATTTAAAAGTTGATTTGAGAATTTTTAATGATGAAGTAAGTCGGGTGACGGATCATTATGCGGTAGATGTTGAAGAGGAAAAATTCCCGATCTATAATATTTGGGAGCAAGGTGGTTCATATATATCTTATATTCCAAAAAGTAGTTATTACAGAGACGATAAGTTTTTAGAGAACTCTAAATTATATGTACAGAGGTATAATATGTCGAATTTAAATTCAGATTGGATTGAATATGATTCTATTAGTTTAGGAAATATTTTTTTAAGAAAGGAAAACGCTTTAATTTGGCATTGTCCTCCATACGATCAAGCCGAAGCGGTTGAAGGAGATATGATGTTTGTAAATAGAAATACTCGAACCAAATCTTGGGGTTGGCCTTTCTCTCCTACTGAATGGGATTTATCTTTAATTCTTATTCCAGAATATTTAACCGGCGGTCAAAATTTATCTGATTTTTTATGGTCGTGGTTTTCGTCCGCTCCTTTTCAAGACTTATATAAAAGTGAAGAAAATTGGACTGGGTTTAAAGGTTTTCCTATAGCGGAAACGAGTTATAAAACTCATAAAGATTCTTTTTGGATTTTGGAAAGCGGGATAAGGGGCGGGATGTGGTTAAATAATCAGCAAGAAAATTACGGAGCAGCCCCCCCTTTCTCTATGAATAGTTGGGCGATGCCCCGATTATTTTTTTCGTCTTGGGAAGACAGTATCCAAAGTTGGTATTTTTTATCAAAGTCATCTTCCGGAAAAATTCCAAGAGATAGAGTTAATAGAACTTATGAATTTAAAATAGATAATGTAGAAAAGGAAGGCGGAAACATTTTAAAAATTCGAGTCTTTGATACAGAAGCCGATTGTGGAGTGGGAACGGCTCAATTGGAAGCGGAGTATAATTCTGAATGGAAAGCTATGATTATTCCTATTACGGAAGAGGCTAAAATAATCGGTTGTTTCGAAGCACCTTTGGTTACTGTCGATGGAAATGATATAAGAATCGTTTTACCGAGAGGGGAGACAATACCAACCGATCTAACTGAATTATATTTAGGAGTAATTTATATAATGGCACCAGGGGAATTAGATATGACCGAAGCACTAGGCGGGCTTAAGATTATAGCGGACATGACTCAAAGTTCTCAAGTAGTAATGGGGGGAGTAGATGGAAATGATATTCCTTTGGAAATATATTCTGATAATCAAACTCCGCCCGAAAAACCTAGAGGAATGGTAAGCTATGATTATGCTTTTAATAATCTGACCGATGAATTTGCGTTCGATTTTTCGACTGGATTATTAACCGGACAAGCCTTTTTTAAAAGCGGGAGAAATAAGCCCCCGACTGTTGTTTGGTCAGGAATTAGTTTAAATGATATTCATATTTTAATCCGTAAATGGATTGGAATAGATATAACCTTTACCGATCTATCGGTAGAAGCAGGAAAAGATTTATTGGTTTATTATAATAGTTTAAACGATATGCTTCATATTGATTATGATAAAACAAATGAATTTCCTTTTCCGGATAAAGTCGAAGGATGGACTCATGAACAAATTGTAAAAAATAAAAAGGAGTGATTATTATGGATAGTGCCGATATTGGAAAACTATTAGAACTATTTGAAGAAAGGTTACAAAAAAAATTAGATGAGTTTAAAGAAGATGTAAAAGACGGTTTAAACTCTTGTGGAATTGAAATAAAAAATATGATTAAGGAGCTACAAGACTTAAACTTTAAAATTCTTAATTTACATCAACAAATTATCAGTCTTCAAAAAAATCAATATGTATCGGAAAAGGAAACTAACAAAGAGATAGATAAAATATGGTCTGAAATTAAAAAATTGAAAAAGGAAAAAAATAAATGGAAGCAATAATAATTACTTTGCTGTTAACCATTATCGGGGGAGCAGCGGGGGGCGGTAAATGGATGCTTTCAGTTACTGAAAAAAGATCGGAAGAAAGAAATCAACTTTTAGCTGAACGAATAAATAAGTTTGAAAAAAGAATTGATAAACTATTCGATTTACATAATAGTTTATATTTGGCTTTTTTGGGGATAAAAAAAGAATGGGACATAGAAAAGGAAAAAGAGAAAAGATATTTTATAAATTTAAATAAAGAAAAGGTAAAAGACGATGAAAAAAAGTGAGCCTTCTTTATCAGGTTGCGGTTGTTTAATTTTAATTTTATTTATTATTCTTATTCTTTTATGGGTTTTATTTTCTTTAATAGGGGGGAGATCGATATGGTAATTACAGAAAAACTAAAAGATATATATGACTTAAGAAAGGCAGAAAAGATACTTACTAAAGAAAATATTTTAGAGCCAAATCAATCAAGTCGAATATTCGATAAAATTAGAACTATAAAAAATAAAGAAATGGAGGGACGTCATGGCTTGGATTAAAATATCGGACGACGACGGGGGGGTCTATGGAAAAGAAGCGGAGCTTGATCCTACTGAAATTGTAGCTATTAACGAACTTGATGGTAGCATAGCCGAGTTAAATATAATAAAAAACAATATTGTTCTTCCTTCTGTTCCTGAAAATTCTCCGGAGGACGTATCTACTATTGTTGAGGATTGCTTTACGTCGCTTGAAAATTATATAGCTACTCTTAACACCGAAATTGAAAATTATATTTCTTTAAAAAATTTATTATTGGATGGGGAATAATAATGGCTATAATTTGTGTGAGTTGGGTTAATGGTTCGTCGGGGGGAGATGGAAGCCCTGGAAATCCTTTTCAAAAAATACAAGAAGCTGCTCCGGTGGCGGCAGGGGACGAAATCCGAGTAGAGAAAAGCGCTGATCCAATAGCTTTATCCGGAACATTAACTTTTAATAACGGATTGGTTCAAGTACAAACCAGTGTAGACCTTACCAGCGAACTATCTCCAGGGGACTTTATTATTTCTAATAATCCGACTAATGAGTATGGATATTGGGAAGTGAATAGTTTGACTTCGACGGAAATAACTCTATTTAAAGTTTATGCGGGAATATCGGAAACGATAGACGCAAATAAACTTCAACCGATAGATACCGGAAACGCCATTTCAACTAATGAGACGATTCAACAAAATTTATATAGCGGGGCTTTTGAAAATCCTATACTTTTAAGCGGGGGCTGGAATTCTACTTTTGACGCTGTTACCGGTGAGACTTGGTATCGTCAGGGTTGCCTTCCCTATTCCACTAATAGATATGGAATTGGATTATATTTTAGCTCTCGAAATTATGTAGATATTAGTCGAATTCATTTTGTCCGGTATTATTATAATCTATACGCAAGAAGCTCAATCTCCTTACAATTTTTAGGTGAGATAAATCTTTTGTCGGGCGGTCGCTATGGTTTTTATAGTTACAATAATACTGATACTTATATTGAAGACTTAAATGTGAGCCAAAATAATTTACAAGGTTTATATTATTATTTAGGGGGGAGCGGGGGAAATAAAACAGATAAAGTAAGAGCTTTCAGTAATTCTAGCTATGGAATATATGCTTATAATTTATCGGGTCTTATAATAAATAATATTCACACCGAAAGAAATAGCAGCAGAGGCATTCGGATATATCGTTGTAACGGAATGTTTATGGATAATATTATTACTAAAAATAATGGAAGCTATGGAATAGAGGTTTATAGTTGCGCCGGTTGTTTTATATCGAATTTTGAATCTCATGATAATATGACTTATGGATTAAGATTATATCTATCTAATTTTAATACTTTAGCTAAAATAAATATTCATGACGAAAGTGTAGGAATAAATGTAAATCAAGCCTTTGGAAATACTATGTTTCATCTTACTGTGAATAATAATATTAATGATGTAGGAATTACAAGTAATTTCAAAGATGTATTTGTTCCTAACTTAACGGTTAAGCATTATAATAATCCAAATGACGATCGATATTTTTTTTATGATGGAGATATTTTAAGGATACAAGGCGCTGAAACTTTAGATGGAGATGGAATAAAGTTTGAGCCAAATCCTTTATCGGCGTTTAATTATTTCTTTCATACTTGGACGAATCCGACAGCTGCTGGGATTGATACTGTCTTGGAATTATACGTTAAAAAAGACGCTGCTTTTAATGGGCAATGTTATGGTTGCGCTTTCTATATGGGGACTATTATTGTGGATTGGATTGAATTCGTTTTAACAGAGGACTATCAAAAGTTTGAAATTCCAGTATCGGGAATATTATTAACCGATACAACCGATTTAAGTCTATTGATAAGGGTAAACGGAACGGCGGGGAGCGTATATGCCGACGGCTTTCCGGATCATACAATAGAAGATGTTTTGGCGGAGCTTTTGGCTTTTCGTGGAATAGTTGAGCCCCGACTCCCCGATAATTTTATAATGGGTAGCTCAGATGCTGAAGATTATAATGACGAAATATTAGCTATAAAAGAAAGGTCGGACAGGTTGCCCGACAACCCTGCCCCGACTCAAGAATACGATACGGCTTTGGGAATTATAGCGGGGAATGTAGCGGGATTAAACGGCGAACCTATGAGGGGCACAAATCTTGTTCCGCTTAATCCTTTACTATCCGATGATACAAGAATAACAACTTTGGTTGCTAATTCAGAAGCCCATACCCTTATTTTAGACTTTTTAGAAAAGATGGAAAGTGGAGATTGGAAAATCGAAGCCCCGAACGATCTATATTTTTACGAAGCGGGGACGATCATCGAAGTGGCTCATTGGAAATGCTTTGACAGTGATGGTTTACCTACTGTTACCGAGATAGCTTATTGTACGAGAGTATAAAATGAGAAAGCAATTTATAGTAGCTAAAGGACAAGAGTTAAATAATCAATTTATGGCCAGAGGGCTTGGAAATTGGAAAGGAGTTAAAGATTATGCTAGACTCCTTTCTATTAAAATAAAGAAATTTATAAATTTTACAATAAGGATAGAAGAAAAATGAAAATAAAAATCACAAATTATTTATCTATGAGATTAGCTCTAAATAATTATTTGTTAGACAGTATCGTTTTTAATGACTGTTCGGAAATAACTATTGAAGCGAGAAAACATATATCTCAAAATATCAAAATAAATAAATACTATAAAGGAGAACAACAATGATTTTAGGCACAACTGTAGAAATCACATCTGAATTTTCGGAAGAGGTCGATTCTGTAGCTATTACAATTCATGATCCTTTAGGAATTTTAGTAGTTGACGGAGAAAATATGCCTTTACTTTCTGGGACTACCTATCAATATTTATTTCAAAGTTTAGAGGTTTTTGCTCCAGGGCGGTATTCAGTTTTAATATCGGCAATTTCCGGCGCATACATTGTACAGGATATTGACTTTTTTATTTTAGATAATTTCTAATTTTCCATATTTTTTCCTTTTTACTCTTTTATGGGGGCGGAGAAATCTGCCCCCTTTTTTTATTTTTTTATTGCTTTTTTATTTTACTTTTTTTTATATTACAGTATATTAGTAGTAGAGAGTAAAAAACAAAAAGGAGAAATAAAATGGAAAAATTTAGCTTTAATTATATTTACGCTTTTTGTAAAAGTAGATTTTTATTTATGATTTGTAGATTTTTTTCTCATAATTTTTCAGACGAAGGATATTCTGATCCAGAAAGCGGTCAAATAATACTATGTTGTAAACGATGCGGCTGGTCTTCAACTATTACTTTATATTAAGATAAGGAGAAAAATTATGAATCGAAATATGAGAGAATTATTTAATTTTTATATTGAAAATTATACTTGCGTATTATTTGATCTAAATAACACAAAAAAAATAATAGAAAAAGGCAACGAATATCAAATGCCGTTTTTGGACATAATGAAAGTAAGAAGAAATTTAATAGCTTATTACGAATAAGCGGAGTTTTATCCTTAAGACCGAAAAACCTACTTGTAAAAGAGTGGGTTTTTTATTGTCTTTTTTTATTTTTTTATTGCTTTTTTACTTTACTTTTTTCTATAATATAGTATATTAGTAGTAGAGAGAGATAAAAAACAAAACCAAGAGGACAAAAAAATGGCTACAAAATCCGAGTTAATAAAATTAAAAAAGGAATTAAAAAAAGCAATAGCATTGAGAAAAGAATTAGCATTAAAAAAGGAATTAGGATTATAAACAAAAACCAAAAAGGAGAAAACAATATGAATTTTTTCAACGAATTGTCTAAAAATTATACGAACTTAAGCGAAAAAGAACAAAGAGAAGAAATGACCTATAATGGGCTTGCGATTAAATATATCGATAATCCTACCGAAGCCGTTCAACTTGAAGCGGTTAAAGAAAATAAATTATCAATTAAATATATTTCAAATCCTTCTTAATATATTAAGATAAAGGCGAGAGTTTAATAACAGAAAACCTATTTATAAAAAAGTAGGTTTTTTGCCTTTTTTTATTTTTTTTTTGCTTTTTTACTTTACTTTTTTTTATATTACAGTATATTAGTAGTAGAGAGAGATAAAAAAAATAAACCAAAAGGACAAAAAAATGGAAAATCAAAATCAAAAAGAAATTCAAAAAGAAAACTTTAGAATAGGAATAGTACAAAAAAATGGAGATAGCATCCAGCGCATCACAAATCCTTCGGAAATAGTTCAACTAGTAGCCGTCGAACAAAATGGTTATTCGATTCGTTTTATAAGTAACCCTTCCGAAGCCGTTCAAATGTCGGCTGTAGAACAAAACGGAAACGTAATTAAACTTATCCGCAACCCTTCCGAAGCCGTTCAAATTGCTGCGGTAACTCAAAACAAAAAATCAATTCAATTTATAAGCAACCCGACTAAAACAGTAAAGAATTGGAAAAACTAATAAAGAAAATAAGCGGAGTCTTTAACCTTAAACCTACTTGTAAAAAAGTAGGTTTTTTTATGTCTTTTTACTTTACTTTCTTCTATAATATAGTATATTAGTAGTAGAGAGATAAGGAAAAAATAAAAAACAAAAGGAGCAAAAAAATGGGAAATTCTAAAAAGATGGACAAAGATGTAGAAGAGATTTTTTTAAAAGCAGTTAAAGAAAATGAATTAGTTATTAAGTTTATAAAAAATCCTTCCGAAGCCCTTCAAATAGAAGCGGTTAAACAAGATCGACTTTCAATTCAATTTATAAGTAACCCTTCCGAAGCAGTTCAACTCGAAGCTGTTAAGTTAGATGGATTAATAATTCGATTTATAAAAAGACCTACTGAAGCTGTTAAACTTGCTGCGGTTAAGGATACTAGTTGCGCTATTCGATATATTTCTAGTCCTTCCGAAGCCGTTCAAATAACGGCGATGAATCAAAACGGAAATTCAATTAAACATATCCCGAACCCTTCCGAAAAAATTCAACTCGCTGCGATAACTAATCGCAGAAATTCAATTCAATTTATAAAGAACCCTACCGAAGCCGTTAAATTATTGATAGATAGATAAAGGCGGGAGTCTTTATCCTTAAGAACTTAAAACCTACTTGTAAAAAAGTAGGTTTTTTTATTCTTTTTATTCTTTTTTTTCTTTACTTTTTTTTATAGTACAGTATATTAGTAGTAGAGAGAGATAAGGAAAACACGGAGAACACAAATGGAAAAATTAAATAAATTAAAAAGCAATGGAAAAGCGAAAACCACTTTTGAATTAGCCGTTGAAATTTTACAAAATAATTTAGATTTTGACGCAGACAATTTTTTAGAATTCGCTAAAGAAATACAAAGTCATTTCATAGAACATCATAGAAAACAAAGGAGTGAAACATGGAACGGGTAATAAACAAAACTTGCCCTGAATGCGGAAACGGCGAAGCCTACC
>Ga0209345_10002076_pt1 | contig 22862 bp, 18 predicted proteins | sample Cruoilmetagenom7_FD_187294 | JGI IMG/M metagenome (GOLD analysis project Ga0209345, IMG submission 187294) | Oil polluted marine microbial communities from Coal Oil Point, Santa Barbara, California, USA - Sample 7 (SPAdes) (version 2) | ecosystem: Environmental > Aquatic > Marine > Oil seeps ...
GTCAGAATTGGTGTCCACTGGAAAAAGATTTGAGCCGTTTATTAATAATCTTTTATCGAGTTCTTTGATAGTTGACGACCGCCAGGCTGCGGCGGATTTAGTATCCAAATTACCTCAAGGGTATCGAGTGGTCACCAAAGACGGTGAAGTATATGCGTCAGATCAAACGATAACTGCTGGAAAAGAATCAAGAGTGCGATCATTTAAGCGGAAAAGAGAGAAACAAGCGCTTTCTGTTGAAATTGATACATCAAAAAATGTGCTTACACAAATTTCTGAATCTTTAGACCAGAGCGAGATTAAGAAGAAAGAAATTCAGCGGACGCTTGAGGAATTTCTAGATAAATGGAATAATGCGGACAAAGAAAATAACCGAATATCGCTTGAAATACATAAATTGGAAATTGAGCGGGATCAACGGGAAAAACAATTGGGAAGTGAGAACGACCGCTTAGAAAAATTATTGAATAGCGTTAAAGATGAGGAAACAAATATTTCCGAATATGAAAAAAAATCTCTTGACCTTGAAATTAATAATAAAACACAAAAGGAAGAAATAGAAAATCTTTATAACAATCTAAAAGAACTTTTAGTAGAAGAATTGCGCTCCACAGTCACATCTCTTACATCAAAACATGCCGTAGCGCGCCAGATCGTAGGGGATAGCAAAAAGCGCATACAAGAAAAAGAGGATCTTCTTTTCACTATTAATGAAACGGCTGATAAAAATAAAAATGATCAAATTGGATTGGGAAATCAGTTAGAAAATATTGGCAAACAAATAAACATGATCAAGAATTCTAATGGAGAGATATCCGAGGAAATTAATACTTTAACGACTGATACTAATACTCTTGAAACAATAGTTGAGAACGAGATCACAAACCAGAGTAAATTCTTGGAGGAAGTAGATAATTCTCGAAGAAAATTTGCAGTTACTGAACGCCATAAACTGCAAGCGCAAATGAGAGTAGAGAAACTACGCGATAAGATTGAAGGGCTTCAGAAGAAAATTAGTGGGGATTTTGGAATTCTAATGGAAAGTGAAGAGATGAGTTCTATTTATGGGCCAAAACCGCTGCCTTTTAGTGGAATAGTAGCGAGTTTGCCGAAATTAGATGATTTGCCTGAGAATCTTGCTGGTCAAATAAGCCAGCAGCGTTCACAGTTGCGGCGATTAGGCCCAATAAACCCGATTGCACAGGAAGAATATGAAGAAGTAAACACTCGGTATCAATTCCTGTCTGAGCAATTGCAGGATTTAGAGAAAGCGGAGGAGGATCTCCGATCCGTTGTAGAAGAACTTGATGGAATTATGAAAAAAGAATTCCTGAGAACTTTTAACAAGGTGGAAATAGAATTCAAAAAGATCTTCACACAATTATTCAATGGTGGGGAAGCAAAATTGATTATTGAAGATGAAAAAAATCTCCTAGATAGCGGAATTGATATTGAAGCCACGCTGCCTGGCAGGCGAAAGCAGGAGTTAGCGCTATTATCAGGGGGCGAAAGAAGTCTGACAGCAGTTGCTTTAATCTTTTCTCTATTGAAAATATCTCCTACTCCTTTCTGTATTCTGGATGAGATTGATGCTATGTTGGATGAGTCCAATGTGGTGCGAGTTGGTGAATTGTTAAAAGAATTAAGCGACACCACACAATTTGTTGTTATCACCCACAACAGAAACACAGTACAACTTGCGGACATTCTTTATGGGGTAACAATGGGAAAAGATTCTGTCAGTCAGGTGATCAGTTTGAAGTTGGATGAGCTGACGGAGGAAATGGTTCATTAAATAAATCGAGGCTGATTTTTTATCAGCCTCGATTTATTTAATTCACCGCTGTTTCATCAAATAAAATAACGGGCTTATCTGGCACGATGTCTTTCCATACATCATTTATTTTTATGTCAACATTATCTTTGATCTCGGTAAACCATTCTTCAAAATATATATTTTGGTTATTTTCAAATTCTACTGGGCTAAGCGGGCGGATACCCCGATCTATGAGTTGAATAATATGCCATCCAAATTGTGTTTCAACCGGGTCGCTGATCTGGCCGATCTCTAAATCAAAGGCGGCTTCTTCAAATTCAGTAACCATTTGACCGCGTGTGAACCATCTGAGGTCACCTCCGCTGTCTTTGTTGCTTGTATCGAGCGAAACATCTGCTGCAACAGCATTCCATTCCTCCTCTTCAAGGCGTTCCAAAACAGTAATTGCTTCATCTGTTGTCGATACTAAAATATGGCGTGCCCAGATCTGCTCTTGTTCTAAAGGAATGTCTGCAGCCACAGCGTCACGCACTTTCTGTTTCATGAGAAAGTGATAGATGTATTTGCGCAGATTTGTTTCACTAACTTCAATCGCTTCCAGCTCACCCAGATATCGATCAAGTTCTGTCTGGAACATTTCCTCAGTATAAGGAGTTGCAGTTGGGCCGGGAGTTTGTGTGAGTACAGCAGTTGTTGGCGATGGTTCTATAGTTGGTTCCGTAGCTGGTTCAACTGGCGTTTCATCACCAACATCGCTTTCGTCTATCTCATTTTCAACTTCCTCTGATTCGGTTTCTTCAACGCCTGGTGTAGCAGTGATTCCAAGGATTGCCTCCTGTGTTTTAGATACAGTAGGTGTTGCATATACGCTGGGTTGAATTTCAGGTGTTGGGGTTCCATCGGGGAAGTAGTTGAAGAGTTGTTGCATAAGAGCATCAATTTCACTCTCGCTTACATCAATCCCCATCTCTATTCCCTGCATTGCAATAATTTCATCGTCAATTATATTGTTAAGTACCATTTCGCCGAACAATTCGACATCGTCGAGTATTGCCACAATCTGCTTTAGCTGTGGTTCAAAATAATCTACCGATGAGGGATCATCAATTAAAAGCTGATACTGCGCATAGAACATCTGAAATTGCCGTACATAAGAATCGCGCTCAAGCCGTACTCGCGCGTCAAAGTATTCGTTATCAACTTTCTGCCCGGCTATTTTTGCAACAGGGATAAAGTTTTTCAAAACTGTCGCTCTAAGGACAGCATATCCAACCATACCCAATATCAGCGCTGCAGTGATGATAAAACCGATCAAGATCAGTTTGGTTTTCTTTTTTTCTTTAACGGCGCGGATGCGTGGATTGCTTTTTATTTCTTCTTTTTTTCGTGGAGACATTTTTTACTCCATTTGTTATTTAACGGATCTTTTCTTCCCATGTGCCGCCAGTGAATGGCAGCAGGGCTATATGCCTCGCACGTTTAATTTCCCGGGCAACAGCGCGCTGATGTTTTGCGCATGTGCCGGTTTGGCGCCGCGGCCTGATCTTGCCTTCTTCAGTAGTAAGTTTTCTTAAAACTGTTGTATTCTTGTAGTTTATTACCAGTGTTTTATCCGAACAAAATTGGCAATATCTTGGTTTTCGCACATACCGTGTATTGAACCGCCGTTTTGGCCTTTGTTCGGAGCTTCCGTTGCCAGCACTTCGATTAGTTACTTCTGCCATATTAACTCCTAAATATTAGATGATCGGCTAAAATCGCCGATCGATGATTATTTTTTTGCGACGATCATGTATCGCATTACCGGTTCGAGAATCGTTAAGTTTCTCTCTAATTCTGCAATCGATGTGGGGAGCATTGAGACATCAAGAAGGTAATATATTCCTTCGTTTTGCTTTTGAATCTGGTATGAAAGGCGGCGTTTGCCCCATTTGTCAATCTTGTCAATACTTCCATCACCAGCAGTGATCCAACCTTTGATGCGATCTAATGACTGCTCAATCGCCTCGTCATCCAGATCAGGATGAATAATAATAACTAATTCGTAATTATGCATTAAGGATTCCTCCTTTCCTTGGGTATGCCCTTAAAAAACACGTGGATGTGATCTCAAAGGCGGAAAGGTAACCAATTCTGGTTAACTTACCGAAAAGTAGTTTAACACAAAGAAAGCTTTTTGGGTAGGAAAAATCCTATATAATTTTAGTTAGAAAACAAACTTGTTGAGGAGGAAAAATGAAAACCGAGATCTTGTATCGTCCATCATATTCAATGGCTAAGGTGGATTTAGATTCCAATGAAAATATATCAGTAGAATCCGGGGCTATGGTTGGTATGTCATCCAATATCAGAGTGGAAACTAAAATGAAAGGTGGTTTATTCAAGTCCCTCGCACGATCTGTCCTAGGCGGGGAATCGTTTTTTATAAATACATACTTGGCATCAGGTGGGAGTGGAGAATTAATGCTCTCCCCAACGCTGCCGGGCGATGTGTTTACATTTGATATGACTGGGGAAACATACCTTGTTCAATCCGGATCATTTCTTGCTTCCAGCGAAGGGGTGACGACAGACACCAAGTGGGGAGGAGCAAAGACATTTTTTGGTGGAGAAGGATTGATCATGCTGCGCTGTGCTGGGACTGGTACCCTTATCTTATCAAGTTATGGTGCTATTCATGAATTAGATTTGGAAAGGGGAGAGTCTTATACCGTAGATACCGGGCATTTAGTTGCTTTCTCTGAAGATATCGGATTTAAAGTGCGCGCTATCGGTGGATTAAAATCAACCATATTCGGGGGTGAAGGATTGGTTGTTGATCTTACTGGTCCTGGCAAAGTTCTCTTGCAAACCCGGAGTGTAGGCGCTTTTCTTGACTGGCTTCTCCCCCGGCTGCCAAAGCCCTCTTCAAACAGTGGGCGGATTTCTATTGATTAATGCAAAAAGAATATTCAAATAAATAACAATAAGGATGCAAATGCGACAATCATTAACTCCATTTTTTGAACCTGCAAGCGTAGCTGTTATCGGTGCCTCGAAAAACCCAAATAAATTAAGCAACGGGATTGTAAAAAATTTATTGGCGTATGGATATGCTGGAACAGTGGTTGCCGTCAACCCCAAGGAAAAAGAGATCCTCGGTATGAAATGTTATGCGAACATTTTAGACGTAAAAGAGTCGGTTGATCTTGCTGTAATCATTCTCCCCGTGAAATACATCGCGGGAGTGATCACGAATTGTGGGGAAAAAGGGGTAAAAGCGGTTACTGTTATTTCCGGGGGATTCAAAGAGGTAGGCGAAGATGGCGTGGCGTTGGAAAAAGAGATCATCACAATTTGCAAGAAATATCACATGCGTATGATTGGACCGAACTGTGTAGGAACAATGAATCTCAAAACAGGCTTGAACACTACCTTTATCCGCGGAATTCCCACAGTGGGTGGAATTGGGTTCATTTCCCAATCTGGTGCTGTCTGTGGTGGCATTGTGGATCATGTCATACATTTGGGAATTGGATTCTCGCATTTCTTGAGTCTGGGAAATGAAGCTGATGTGTCTGAGACAGATATGATCGAATATCTGGCTGATGATAAGGACACAACTGTTATTTCTGCTTATATAGAAGGGGTGGTAGATGGCGGGCGATTTATACGCGTTGCGCGTAATGTGACACGGATCAAACCGATTGTTGTGCTCAAAGCAGGCAGAAGCGCGGAAGGCGCAAAAGCAGTTTCGTCGCACACGGGTTCACTGGCTGGGTCACATGCCGCATACACAGCTGCATTTACCCAAAGCGGGATGATTGAGGTGCGTACGATCCAGGATATGTTAAATTGTTCTATGGCTCTGGATTGGCTTAAGCCACCTGGTGGAAACAAGGCGGTCATTGTGACCAATTCAGGCGGTCCAGCAGCATTGGCTTCAGACTTTTTTTCTGAGAACAACATCACTCTGGCTGAGTTATCAACAACCACGCAGACTATGCTGAAGGAGAAATTAAATCATTCAGCCCAAGTGGCTAACCCGGTGGATATGCTGGGAGGTGCAGCGGAAGATGAATACTCTCATGCCCTCACACAGGCACTGCAGGATGAGGGTGTCGATATGGCACTAGCGGTACTTGTTCCACAGTCACTGGTGAATCCAGTCAAGATCGCGGAGGTAATTATCGACGCGTCCAAGCATACCAACAAACCGATCATCGCCTGTCTGATGGGCTACGCGAGCATACAGGAAGCTCGCGATCTGCTGCATGCAAATAAGATCCCCATGGTCGATTATCCCTCTCAGGCAGGTGTTATTTTTGGCGCTCTGCTCAAGCATGAAAAGAATTTACATAGAAGTGCGAGGATTGCTGGGAAAAAAGAGAGTTCTAAAAAGGAAAATGTTCTCTCAATATTGAATAAGTATCCTGATCTCAAATTATGGGGGGAGCATCGCACTCGTGATGTACTAAGTGCGTGCGGCATTCCTCTTGTTGCGGGCCAATTGGTAAACAATGTGGAAGATGCACTTATTAATGCGAATGTGTTTGGTTACCCTGTGGTGATAAAAGGCGCCTCAAAAGATGTACTGCATAAATCAGACGCGCAGGCTGTGGTTGTAAACATTAAAAATGACAACGAGTTGAAAGAAGCGTATCAGCGCATCCTCCATAATATGCTGCGGGTCAACCCGAGTGCGGTAATTGACGGGGTACTGGTTGAGAAAATGGCTACCGAAGGCAAAGAGATTATCATCGGCATGAAGCGCGACGCCAGCTTTGGGCCGTTGATCATGTTTGGGATGGGCGGAGTCTTTGTTGAGCTGTTTGAAGATGTTGCTTTTAGAGTTGCACCGCTGACGTTGGAAGATGCGGAGGAAATGATAAAAAGCACAAAGGCATACCAATTATTAAATGGCTGGCGGGGTGGAGAAACCTATCATATCCGAGCGATCCAAGAAGTGATCATCAAGATCAGCCAGTTAGCGATCGACATTCCCAAGATAAGCGAGATTGAGATAAACCCACTGCGCGTGTTTCCAGATGGTCGGGGTGCGCTTGCATTGGATTGTAGAATGATCTTAAACTAGGTTTCTTACATGTCGAAGAGGCCTACGTATAAAAGAGATATCAAAGGTGACATCAATCGCTTTGATGAGCGTGATATGCTTTTTGCCCGGCAGGACTTGATTCGCTCTTTTGGAGTTGATAGTGAGCAATATAAAAAATACTTCTCTCAATATCCTGATGTGGAAAAGTTCCACACAAAATTAAGTAAAAAACAACCATTAGGCGGATTGAATCCATCAGACGCGCCCATGTTCCGTGCGCAGTTTAAGTTGATTGATATGCTTGGCGCGGAATCGACCGTTGCTGGAGAACCGGCCAAGGCAAAAGTGGAATTCACCCCTGAACGGGCACGCCAGAAAATTAAAAATACCGCACGCACATACGGTGCGGATATAGTGGGGGTGGGACCCTTAAGGCAGGAATGGATCTACAGCCATGTGGGTTCAACGGGAGGAGATCAGCCGGGATATAAACCATGGGGAACACCGATTGACCTCAGTGAACATTCGAACGCGATCGCGATGGGATTTCACATGGATCTAGGCCTGCTGAGATCAGCGCCATATTTTCCAACACTACTTGCTTCTGCTAAAGCGTATGAGAAAAGTGCCTGGACAGCAGTACAGGTGGCCGAATATATCCACCAGTTAGGGTATTCTGCGAGAGCTCATCATTTCAGTAATTATCAAGTTCTGGTAGTACCAATAGCTGTGGATTGCGGGTTAGGGGAACTATCACGGGCAGGATATTTATTGACCAAAGAATATGGCCTGGGTGTGCGCATATCAGTCGTCACGACGGATATGCCAATACAGAACGATCAGCCAATTGATATTGGAGTGCAATCCTTCTGCGAGCAGTGTTTCATTTGTGTGGATGAATGTCCATCTGGCGCAATTCCACTGGGCGAAAAAACGCTTCATAATGGGCTACTAAAATGGAAACTTGACGAGAAGAAGTGTTATTCCTACTGGCACGTCAATGGGACTGACTGTGGAATCTGCATGGCGGTCTGCCCGTGGACCAAGCCGTATACACTCTTTCATCGATTGAATGCGGGAATAGCATCCGTCAAAGGTCCGCATCAGCGTCTGATGGCTTTAGCAGAGCGAGCAGTATATGGCAGATATAAATCTGCCCCGATGCCAGATTACATTGATATATCTGAAGAAGATAAGAAAATAACCAAAGAAGTTAACGGTGACTAGTTACACTAGCAGGAAATGCTCACCAAATTAGGAGAATTTCTAATAGCTAAAGAGAAGTAAATATCAATTCATAAATACATAGGATTGCGCGTAGCTATAACTTTAGTCAGAAAGTAAAAATCCCGGCCAAAAGAAATCAGAAATAGTACTTTATAAAGATAGCTACTGTATAATGAAATATGGTTATATTGTAGAATGACTGATTTCAATCAGGAAAGCATCAGGAGGAGAGATGAAGAATAAAGATAGATTTACAAAAGTATTAATCGGCATATTTATTTTGATAATAATTCTGGCATGCGGACGAAACCAGCAAGGTTCGCCAACCCAAACAGTTGAACAGACTGATATGGCTCCAGCAGACACAGTTTCCACTGAACCAGTGGTTTTAGAATCAGTCAGTTGCGAGGATGGAATGACGTTTATTGAAGACGTATCCATTCCAGATGGATACATGGTTAATGCAAATGAAAGTTTCATAAAAACATGGCGCATCCAAAACAGCGGTACATGTGACTGGTCTGATTATATGGTTGCATTTGAATCCGGTGAGCCGATGGGGACCATGGAACAAGTGATCCCGGATACACCAGCAGGAGAAACATTGGATATCTCGATCAAGATGACAGCACCCGGTGGGTCGGGCAATTATTCTGGACACTGGGAGGTGCGATCCTCTGTGGATGTCTCGTTGGGAGGACTTACCTGCGTGATCACTGTTCCCTCTGGTGAGAATTCAAGCGAAGAAGACTCGGGTGAACCAGCAGGAGATGATAATATCAGCGTCCCGCCGGCACCGACCAACTTGAGAATTGCCGGCTGGGATATGAACACTACCAAGGTTAGCTGGGATGATAATTCTGAAAATGAAGATGGTTTCAAAATTAGGCGTATTGGAGTCGCATGGCTGAAAAACACAACCGGACCCAACGCAACCAGTTTTGACATCCATTCCCCATGCGGCGAAAATCACGAATACTTCGTGGTCGCCTTTAACTCGGCGGGAAATTCCGAACAAAGCAATACTATTACCATCGAAGGCCCGTCATGTGATTAGAGCTAATTCGTTATCTTAAATCGAATTTATTACGTGATTTGGGATTTATTAGTCGGGGCGAGAAGATTCGAAGCTCCGACCTCTTGTACCCGATTCATCAGCAGAAGTGACCACAGCACAGCGTATATTTTGTCCAAAAACAGATCTAAAGAACATCCATTAAGTCCATGTAATCCATAGATTCCACCGGGATTACACACGAATTGCGCACGAAAACAGGAAATGCGACTTAAATAAATTTATTTAACAATTTTCACTATGGTTTTGTGATGCGGGTTAAACCCGATGTCAAATCATCTCTTTTATGCTCTTTTTCCCCAAAATCATTTTATTGAATACTCTATAGTTTACGTTGAGTGTATTTTCCTAATAATAACATTTAATACCCCTTTTTACACAGTTCTTCTGTCAAGAGAAGGCGATAAAAAATGAATTCCAATCAATGTTAGCAAATAAAATGATTTTCAAAGAATTTCTGTATTTTTTTACTTATTTGGTAAGATTAATGCGCAATTATTACGTCAGTATGTTATTTTAAAGGCTTTTTATGGTTTAGAATAATGAAGTTTTGAAGGATAAATATAGTTTTATGGAAAATAATCAAAAGGAAATATATGACAGTTCAAAACGCGGTCACCCAGCATGGGAAGAACTCATGGGGTTGCTGCGCTATAAGGATCTGGTGTTTCAACTCGTGCGCCGCGACATGGTATCCCGTTATAAGCGATCTGCCCTAGGCGTTGCCTGGACCATGCTGAACCCGCTTGGCACAATGCTGATATTAACTATCGTGTTCTCAAGAGTTTTCGGTCGGGTAGAATCCTATCCGGTCTTTGTACTTACTGGGTTGATCGTTTGGAATTTTTTCAGTCAGACGACACGCCACTGCATGGATTCCACCTTATGGGGCAGCGGGTTATTTAAGAAAATTTATTTACCTCGCACCTCTTTCATCATCTCTTCTATCGGAACTGGCATCGTCAATTTTCTTTTTTCATTGGTGCCTCTTCTGATCATCATGCTTTTCACAGGAACACGCATTCAACTATCTGCAATCATGTTGCCAGTTATTCTCCTGCTGCTTTCTTTTTTTTCATTAGGTGTCGGTTTATTGCTTTCCGCATATTCTGTTTTCTTCCCGGACATTGCGGAGATGTATACTATTGTTTTAATGGCATGGATGTATCTTTCCCCTGTCATTGTCCCTGAAGAAACTCTAGCAGGTATTATGAACAGCCTGATCTTAAAGATCAACCCGCTCCATTATTTGATCAAGCTTTTCCGCCTAGTCTTGTACGAAGGTATTTTTCCACCAATGTCATTATTATTGACAGCGACTGGCATTTCATTCGCTATGTTTATTATTGGATGGCTGGTTTTTACGAAAAAATCCGACGAGTTTGCATATTATGTCTAAACAAAAAATAAATAATCTCAATGACAATTTTGACATTGTCTTGGAAAATGTGACAGTCCGCTACCAGCTTCCTGATGAACAGGTTCGCACATTCAAGGAGTATGCCATTAATTTTGTTCAGGGTAAGAATAAAAAGCGTTCATTTCTAGCACTGGATCGTATAAATCTAAAAATCGTATCCGGCGAAATATTTGGTGTGATTGGAAGAAATGGCGCGGGGAAATCCACCCTACTTAAGGTGATCTCTCGAGTATTAATTCCCACAAAAGGGCGTGTGGTCACACGCGGACGAGTGTATCCTATGCTGCAGGTAGGCGCCGGGTTTCACCATGAACTTACAGGAAAAGAAAACGTTTATTTGAACGGCACCTTATTGGGGCATACCCGCAGTGAAATCGAAGAAAAATATCAGGATATCATTGAATTCTCCGAAATTGCTGATTTTATAAACGCGCCCGTGCGGACTTATTCATCCGGTATGCAAGCACGCCTGGGCTTTGCCGTCGCTTTTGCCTGGCAGCCTGAAGTATTAATTCTGGATGAAGTACTTTCTGTGGGAGATGTCGCGTTCCAGCAAAAATGCCGTAACCGCATGCAAGAATACCGTAAGAATGGCACAACGACGGTGCTTGTTTCCCACTCGCCAGCAATCATTGCTTCTCTTTGCGAACGGGCGCTTTGGCTCGATAAAGGTAAAATTATCGCGTTAGGAAAATCTGATAAAGTTACACAGGGATATAAAACTAAGATGGGAGTTTGAAAAAACATGTTGTTTAAACCAACTAAACACCCGGACGTAATCCGTGTTGAACCTTATATCTATCAGGATAACCGTGGCTTTTTTATGGAGTCCTACCAGAAAGAAAATTATTTTCAGGCGGGCATTTCTTATGAATTCGTTCAGGATAATCACTCCTCTTCTGTAAAAGGTGCGCTGCGCGGCCTGCATTACCAAATCACTCATGCGCAGGGAAAATTGGTTTGGGTGGTAATTGGTGAAATCTTTGATGTGGCGGTGGACCTTCGCCGTGGATCGTTGCATTTTGGAAAGTGGGTTGGTGCAGTCCTTTCAGCGAAAAACAAAGAACAATTATGGATTCCACCCGGCTTTGCTCACGGATTTTACACGCTTAGCAGTCGAGCGGATGTGATTTATAAAACTACCGATTATTATGATCCCAAGGGCGACCGCTGCATCCGCTGGGATGACCCTGACTTGGCAATCGAATGGCCCTTATCTAAAGGAGAACAACCCCTGCTTTCCGAAAAAGATGCTGCGGGCTGCTACTTCAAAAAAGCGGAGGTGTACGCATGAACAAAAAATTATTGGTCACGGGTGGCGCGGGTTTCATTGGCTCCAATTTTATTCGTTATGTACAAACTTATGCACCTCAGGTTTATATTACAAATTTAGATATGCTGACATACGCTGGCCATCTGGCAAATCTAGAAAATCTACTCACTCCTGGTAAACACGAATTTATCGAGGGAGATATATGCGATCAGGAATTGGTTGAATCCCTCTTGCGCGAAAAGGAAATTGATACCATCGTACATTTTGCGGCTGAATCTCATGTCGATCGCTCTATTTTAGGCCCAGCCGCATTTATACAAACGAATATTTTGGGTACTTTTTCGCTCCTTGATGCTGCTCGAAAAGTATGGTTACAGGAAAATCAACAGAATGCTGGGCAGGTGCGTTTCCACCATATCTCAACCGATGAGGTGTATGGTGAATTGGGGCCGGACGACCCCGCTTTCGAGGAAACGACCCCCTACGCGCCCAATTCCCCCTATGCCGCTTCCAAAGCCAGCAGCGATCATCTGGTGCGCTCTTACGCGCATTCATTCAGCCTGCCTGTGACCATCTCGAATTGCTCTAACAATTACGGGCCTTATCAATTCCCAGAAAAACTCATTCCCCTGATGATCACGAATGCCTTAAATGGCAAACCACTGCCGATTTATGGTGATGGCCAGCAGATCCGGGATTGGCTCTATGTCGAAGAACACTGCGAAGCTATTTGGGAAATTCTCAAAAATGGGCAGGTTGGTGAAAGTTACCATATCGGTGGGGGCAACCAACCGACCAACATTGAGATTGTCAGGACAATCTGTGCACTGCTCGACGAAGCAGACGTGCCTTCGCCGGTAAAACCGTATGCTCAGCTCATTGAATATGTCAAAGATCGGCCCGGCCACGACTGGCGTTATGCTATGAACATCCAAAAAATACAAACTGAGCTTAACTGGTCTCCTAAATATACCCTCGAAAGCGGCTTACGCAAAACCATCGATTGGTACCTTAAGAATTCCGATTGGTTGAAAGCCATCCAAAAAAGACAAGACTATAAAAATTGGATTGATGACAATTACCAAAAGCGAGGAAAAGCATGAAAGGAATTATTTTAGCTGGCGGCAAGGGCACGCGTTTGTATCCGATCACAATGGCGGTCAGTAAGCAGCTTCTGCCTGTGTACGATAAACCGATGGTCTATTATCCGCTCTCTATGCTGATGCTGGCTGGAATACGGGAGATACTGGTCATCAGTACTCCTGAGGATTTGCCTCAATATCGGCGTCTTTTGGGCAGCGGGAAACAATGGGGGTTGAGCTTCGACTATGCAGAGCAGGCCGAACCGCGCGGGTTGGCGGACGCTTTTCTGGTTGGCAAAGATTTTATAAGAAATGATCCTGTGTGCTTAATTTTGGGTGATAATATATTTTTTGGCAGCGGGCTTCCGGTGCAATTGCGCACGGCTGCTCAGCTTTCAGAAGGCGCGGTTATCTTTGCTTACCCTGTACGCGACCCGCAACGCTATGGGGTGGTGGAGTTTGATGAAACAGGGAAAGCCATAAGTCTGGAAGAGAAACCTGCCGAGCCAAGATCGAATTATGCTGTGCCGGGTTTGTATTTCTACGATTGTCAGGTGACCGAACTGGTAAATGCCCAGCGCCCTTCCGCCCGTGGTGAATTGGAGATCACTGACCTTAACCGCTCATACATGGAGATGGGCAAACTGCAGGTGCAAGTACTTGGGCGAGGTGTTGCCTGGCTGGACGCGGGCACACATGAATCGCTCCTGCAGGCATCCAGTTTTATCCAAGCGGTGGAAGAACGCCAGGGTATCATGATCTCCTCACCGGAGGAGATCGCTTTCCGCATGAATTACATCAGCCGGGTTCAGTTGGCTGATCAGGCAAAAATTTATCAGGGCAATGGTTACGGCGAATACCTGCGCGAATTGGCGAGGGAGAAAAAGAACTAACCTAATGAAAATCTTACTTTTAGGCAACACCGGGCAGGTTGGCTGGGAGCTCAACCGCACCCTGCTGACGCTGGGCAATCTGACCGCGTTGGATTATCCACAGATCGATATGGCAGACCCGGACAGCATCCGCTCTTTGGTTCAGGAAGTAAAACCCCACATCATCGTCAATGCTACCGCATATACCAATGTGGAAAAAGCCGAAAGTGAACCTGAACTGGCTATGGCTATTAACGGCATCGGTCCGGGCATTTTAGCGCAGGAAGCTAAAAAGATCGGCGCGGCGCTGATCCATTATTCGACCGATTACGTATTTGACGGCACCAAAGGTTTGCCTTATACCGAAGAAGACCAACCCAACCCGATCAATGTGTATGGGGAAACTAAACTGGTGGGCGAAAAGGCTGTTCAAGAAGTGGGCGGAACCACCTTGATCTTCCGCACCAGCTGGGTCTATTCCCTGCGGCGTCCGTGTTTTGTGACAAAAGTACTTAAATGGGCAAAGACGAAGAAAGTGCTGCGCATTGTGGATGACCAGATCAGCAGTCCTACTTGGGCGCGCACGCTGGCAGAAGCCACCACGCAGGTGATTGCGCAGGGGAGAAATGACCCTATTGACTATCTGGCAGAGAAAAGCGGACTGTATCATCTGGCGGGCGGGGGCTATTGCAGCCGTTTGGATTGGGCGAAAGAAATCCTTGCATTTGATCCAAGGGCAAGCGAGCAAAAGGTACGAGAAGTCCAATCCGCAAAAACAATAGATTTCCCTACAAATGCCGAAAGGCCGCTGTTTTCGGTGTTGGACTGCGGGAAGTTTACAGAGTGTTTCGATCTTCCCCTACCAGATTGGGGAGAGTCTTTATCCCTGGCTATGGATGGTTTTTAGGTTTTCTCAGGGGAAAAGATGGGGGATAGGATGGGTAAAAAAAAGTTACAAAAAGTTACAAAATGTTACAGTTTAAGAAATATTCGATCATGAAACAAATTTTTACATTTACGGGAGCAACTGACGTTAAATCAGCAGGGCCATAAACCACTATGAGTCAACCTCCCTTATTTTCATGCGCAATACCAAGGGAAACAGCAAACAAGATCTATTTTTGAATTTGGATGATGCAACTTGTCCGCTTGCTGATATCCAATGGTTTGACCCGGTTAATTTTTCCTTTAGGCACTCATTTTGCAGACCTGACCGATAGAGATATTGCACGAGTGATGTCGAGATTGAACCATCAACCGAGGAAACGCATGGGATTCTCTTTATCTGATATCTCTTTAAGAGATGAAAGTTATAATTATGAATTGAACCCAAGTATAATAATAAAAATTTCAGGAGGATTTAGAGGATTTTCATGAAAAAAGCATTAATTACTGGAATTACAGGACAGGATGGCTCATATCTAGCAGAGCTCCTGCTCCATAAAGGTTATGAGGTGCACGGAATAATCCGCCGGGCCAGTACTTTTAACACCCAGAGAATTGATCACATATACAGGGACCCACACAATGGAGCCAAAGTGAATTTGCATCTTCATTATGGAGATATCGCGGTTGGTGAAACCCTGCAGCATATGGTCTATAACGTTAAACCAGACGAGATTTACCATCTTGCTGCTCAGAGCCATGTTCGCGTTAGTTTTGAAATGCCAGAATACACAGGGGACGTAAGTGGGTTAGGTACCACGCGTATCCTGGAAGCAGTAAGAAAAAGTGGGGTTGGTGCACGTTTTTATCAAGCTTCCACTTCCGAGATGTTTGGTGGATTCAACTCCCCACAGAATGAACAAACACCTTTTATACCAAGAAGCCCTTATGCTGCCGCAAAATTATATGCATATTGGATCACGAGAAATTATCGGGAAGCGTATGGGATTTTTGCTTGTAATGGTATTCTTTTCAACCATGAATCACCACGCCGGGGAGAAACATTTGTAACCCGAAAGATAACCAGAGCAGTTGCATCGATCGTCGCGGGAAAACAGAAACACCTTTACCTGGGCAACCTCGATTCCAAACGGGATTGGGGATATGCGCCGGAATACGTAGAAGCCATGTGGTTGATGATGCACCAAAAAAGCGCGGATGATTTCGTCATCGGCACTGGTGAAACGCATTCCGTAAGAGAATTCCTTGAAGAAGCATTCGGATATGTCGATCTTGATTACAACAAATACGTCCGCATAGACCCCCGGTATTTCCGCCCCACAGAGGTGGACATTCTTCTTTCAGACCCATCAAAGGCAAAGAAAGAACTTAAATGGAAAACAAAGGTCAATTTCCGTGATCTTGTTCGCATTATGATGGATGCTGATCTAGAGTTGATGGGATTAGAAAGCAAAGGGGAAGGAAGAGAGATTGTTGAAAATAAATTTGGTGACTGGCATTGTTGGGACCGTCAGGTCGTGAGTATGGGGAAATAGTACGTCAGAAGTATATCTGAATTTATTAGGCAATGTTTGCATGAAGTATAAATAAACACGTTTTATGCCTGGCAGAGATAATATCAAAATTTGAATAACACTGGAATTGATTGATTCAGAAAAAACAAAAAGGCAGGAATCAAAAAACATGAACCGAAAGGTAATAATATCATGAATTTCTCGATAAGATGGATCCTGCCACGGTCAATTTATGGAATCAATAAGGCAACAGGTTATTATTTGACCATTAATATGGATTTGTATCCAAGAGGTACAAATGGGCTCTAATCCTAAGATCAGTGTTGTAATGATTTGCTATAACCATGAAAAGTATATTGGTGAAGCAGTTGATAGTATTCTATCGCAATCATACACTGATTTTGAACTAATCATCGTGGATGATGGTTCAAGCGATAAGACAGTAAAAATTATTCGGGAATATGAAGATTCGCGCATATTTGTTGTGGAACAAGAAAATTCTGGCCCGAGCATTGCCTTAAATACCGGCATTAATAAAAGCCGGGGACAATTTATTGCCCTAATGAGCGGTGATGATGTATCCCTTCCAAATCGGCTGGATACGCAAATCGAACAAATCGAAGTGCAGAAGGCGGATATGATATTCTGTCTTCCCCAAATAATCGGCCCGGACTCAAAAATCTTAAAAGACCGTATATATCCTGTTTTCTTTCAAAAGGAATTTGGCAACACAGCGGAATTATATTGCCAGCTTTTTGCCTCCGGTAATTTTTTATGCGCTCCGTCATGTTTCTGCCGCCGAACTGCGATTGAAACAGTGGGCTGGTTTAAACGGGGATTGATACAACTCCAGGATTTTGATTATTGGATAAGAGCCTGCAAGAAAGAGCTTGTGATCAAGCTGTTTAAAGAACGCCTGATTCAATACCGCCATTTGTACGGCGCAAATCTATCTGATAAACGCAACATAAATCGCTCTACCGTGGAAACATTAGCAATTTACAGGAGTTTTTTCGAAGAAGCACCTATCGACCTCCTCCAAGAATCGTTTAACGAAAAGATCACTGTGGATGCCGTTGATGACTATCCGGATATTGAGATTGACAAATCATTTCTGCTTTTAGACCATTCCACCCCGACGGTTAGAACAATAGGTATAGAGCGAATTATTCTGCAGCTTGAGGATGACAAGATCTATGAAAAATTAAGAATTGAAAGACAATTTGACACTGCGAAATTTTTTCAACTTGCGATGTCAGGCAACATTAAAGATTATATAGATGTTGGGAAAAATTTCAAAAAGAAAATAAAAAATATTCAGAATTTCCTCTCAAAAAATTGGCGATTCATGCTTACCGAAGGCCCCAGATGGACAGAAAGGCAAGTAAAGAAACGCATCCAGAATTACATGGACCAAGGCGATAATGAGCGAGCGGTCAAAATAGCTCATTTTTATAAGAAATTTCCCCCCGGCCTTACGATCTTTGAAACAGTTCAAAGAGTAATAAAGAAATTTTTCTCAAAAAGTAGCACTATATATATGCCGCCGAAAGATAAGGGGCGTGTGTACTCTATCAGCCGAATGTATGATTACAGCAAGGGGGCAAATTGCATTGTCCATGAAGCCCCATCAGAGCAGATATTATTAAAAAAACCCAATATCCTAGGAAATTTTGCAGGTACACTTTATGAAGGAGAAGCTGCTTCTCCACGGGAATACGTGTCTATTATTGATCATGCCGTGGTCACTGGGGGTTCGAGTTTGGTTATATCTCAGACAGGAGACCTTCTCAGTGATGAAATGGTGGATTTTCCCACTGAGGACTTTGGCATTAAATCCCCCCATATCAGTTTTCGACATAAGAACAACGTGATACTTTCTTACAAGGAAAGATACGATACACATATCACTGAAGGTATCCTGCTATCGTGTGACCATGACAATAATTATTTCCATTGGCTTGTAGAGTGTTTGCCTAAACTTGTGATGATTGATGACTTGAAGCAGTTCGTGGATGTGCCGCTATTAATACCTGATGGACTGCACGAGAACCTGAAAACGGCACTTGATCGGGTAAATATTAATAATCACCCGATAATTTATCTTGATAATGGGGCCGCCTATCATGTGGATCGTTTGATCTTTCCATCAGCGCTCTCACGGGTTATTGACAGATATCAGGGGGAACCTGTTTTTGACAAGGATATTGTGTTATCGCATAAATGGGTATCGAGAGTCGCAGACCTGTTAAAGAAGGATGTACGAATTAAAAAGAAACCCTGGCGTAAACTTTATTTAACCCGAAAAAAGGGTTTGCGGGCCCTTGGGAACCAGGAAGACATTGAGCAAATGTTATCCGAGCATAACTTTGAGATCGTTGAGTTGGATGATGTATCCCTGGATTTTCAAATTGAGCTTTTTTCTCAGGCGTCTGTGGTCGTCGCGCCATCAGGAGCCGCTCTTACTAATATGCTGTTCTGCCAGCCGGGAACAAAAGTAATTATACTCATGTCCAATCATGAGACTACAAACTTTTACTTTTGGTCAAACCTGGGCGATGTAGCTAAACTTGATGTAAATTTTATTGCCGGTGACCGGCTTTTCAACCTGACTAATTACTGGTCAGTCCATGATGACTATGAAATTGATCCAAATATTGTGCTCGAGGAGATCATGAAACTTGGTTTATGAAATAAGTGATTTGATTGGTTTTAATATGAGAATAATTTATAGAAGTTATCTAACTGATATCATCTATGGAATTCCATTGAAAATTAATACATAATAATAGAAATTAAACGACTCATGAAAAAACAGGTATATTTATCTGAAACCTTTTTCCTTTCTGAATTGGAATAATATTAATAGCATTGATTAAATCAGGTTAGGAAATACTTATGCAGATTATAAAACGAATTATTCGATATGTTAGGTTGATCAGAGATTCAATAAGAGTCAAGAGATCTAAATTGTTCGATGAAAAATGGTATCTGGATAAAAATCCTGATATCGCCCAAAAGAATATTAACGCAGTCCATCATTATATTCAATATGGCGGATTCGAAGGGCGCGATCCGAGCCCCGGATTTTCGAGCAAGTCTTATCTGGAGGCATATCCTGATATCAAAAATGCCCGGGTCAATCCTCTCTTGCATTATTTTCAATACGGGAAAAACGAAGGCAGATATGGACAACCAGATAATGATCAAATTGTCTCCGGGCAATCACGCTTCCCGGTGGGTGGAAAGAAAAATAGTGACTCTTTCTTGATTAATTTCATTTCAGAAATCATTTCAAATTTAAATAACAACTATACGGATAATTATGATTATGCCCGATTTGGGCCTAACACAGAGGAAAATAAAAAAATCAATTTTAAAAGTTTTATTGATGATTCCTTAAGAAAATTAAATAACCGAAAACAAGATCTTTGGGCTGCTGATATTCAAAAAGGTATCCAATATATTGACCCTTACTTACTGCGTTTTGAAAATTTATACAAAAATCTTGCTGATTTAGAATCCAAACAGATATTATTAAAAGTATTAGCCTATCGGGTGCTTGGTTATCAAAAAGTTAGACTTCCTCTGAATGTATATGAGTATAAGATGGGAGTTGAAAAAATCAGCAAGATTGCTGATTTAAACTATACTATTCCTTCAACATGGAACGATGCAAAATTATGCTTGGTAGATCTTAACCAAATTGGCATATCGATCAAAGTTTACGGTACACCCGCGGGCATTCACCACGAGTTTGTTTTGCAGCAGTATCGATGCTTGTGTGAAAACGATCCTATTTGTGTTGAAGGTAATGATATTGTTATCGATGCAGGTGCGTGTTGGGGAGAAACATCTTTATATTTTACTCATCTAAATAAACCCCATGGAAAAACATATAGTATTGAATTTTTGCCACAACATTTGAATATCCTTAAAAAAAACATTAGTATCAACCCCAATATTATTGATAGGATTGAAATTATTGAAAATGCATTGTGGAGTAAAAGCAACCTAGAGATGGATTTTCAGAATCTGGGCCCCGGTACGACCATTAACCCCAAATTATTAAATAACAAGGATGGAAAAACAGCTACAATCACAATTGATGACCTTGTGAATTCGCGAAAATTAGAAAGGGTAGATTTTATTAAAATGGATATTGAGGGAGCGGAATATAATGCGCTAAAAGGCGCGGAGAAAACAATAAAAAAATACAAACCGAAATTGGCGATTTCTTTATATCATCAATTGAAAGATTTCTTGGATATACCAGAATACATAAAATCTTTAAATCCTTCATATGAAATATACATTCGACATTTCACCATACACAGTGAAGAGACCGTTCTATTTGCGCGCGTGATTAATAATGATTAATGTCACAAAAACCTACATGCCGCCTCTGGATGAATATCGGTCATATCTTGATCGAATCTGGGAAAGCGGCTGGCTTACAAACAACGGCGAGTTTATAAGGTCGCTCAAAGATAAATGATGCGAATATCTCTCCATTCCTCGGTTGGAGTTGGTGGCAAATGGTACATTGGCACTGCAGCTTGCATTAAAGCTGCTATCTAAAACAAGTGGTACTAAAAACGGGGTTCACCTCAGAACGCATTTTAGCAGTTGTTCACATTTCTAAAGTTAAGTACAATACATGGAGAAGAGTAGGTATTATTTGGATTTATCGATGAATAAAAAAATCACAGTCACTCAACCCTTACTTCCACCTTTGGAAGAATATTTACCCTATCTACAGCAAATCTGGAAAAATAAACATATCACAAATCAAGGTCCTTTCCACGAAGAGTTAGAAGATAAATTATGTGATTATTTAGGTGTAGAATACATCTCCCTATTTGCCAATGGTACCATCGCATTACTTGTTGCGATTAAAACATTGGAATTAAAGGGTGAAATAATTACAACACCTTATAGTTTTGTCGCTTCAAGCCATGTCATAACATGGAATAATATCAATCCTGTTTTTATTGATATTGAATCAAGTACTTGTAATCTGAATCCTGGTTTAATTGAAGAAGCAATTACAGAGAGCACATCTGCAATCTTGCCAGTTCATGTGTATGGAAACCCCTGTAATATAGAAAAAATTGCAGATATTGCAGAAAAAAACAATTTGAAGATTATCTACGATGCGGCACATGCCTTCGGGGTCAAAGTAAATGGTGATTCTATTATGAATTCTGGGGATTTATCAGTCTTGAGTTTTCATGCTACAAAGGTATTCAATACTTTTGAAGGTGGCGCAATTGTGAGTCAAACAGTAGAAATGAAGAAAAAGATTGACGACCTTAAAAATTTTGGCATTCTCGATGAAGTGACAGTAGAAGGTATAGGGATCAACGGAAAGATGAATGAAGTGCAAGCAGCCATGGGATTACTGCAGTTGAAATATATAGACTCAGCGATAGAAAAGAGGAATAAAATTGCAGAAATCTACAGGGAAGGACTAAAGGGGGTGGACGGCATCCGTTTTCTTGATGACATGGAAGGGGTGAAACATAACTATGCCTACTTCCCAATTTTTATCAATGAGCGGGAATATGGTATGTGCAGGGATGAAGTGTATGAAAAACTTGCAAATAAAAATATTTATGGCAGAAGGTATTTCTATCCATTGATTAGCCAGTTTTCAACATATAAAGGGTTGCCGTCTGCGAAAGCAGAGAATTTGCCTGTGGCAGTAAAAACGAGCGGGGAAATCATCTGTCTGCCGATTTACCCCGATTTAGATAACGGGGATGTTGAGAGAATTATTGAAATTTTGAAGGCCTAATGAAACTAGCCATCATGCAGCCCTATTTATTCCCATATATCGGATATTTTCAACTGATGAATACAGTAGACAAATTTGTGGTATATGACGATGTAACTTATATTAAAAGTGGATGGATAAACAGGAATAGGATTCTTGTAAATAATATGGAGTATTCGTTTACCATACCATTGAAAAATGCCAGCAGTAATATGTTAATAAAAGACATTCAAATATCTTCAAATGAAAAATGGATAAATAAATTACTGAAGACATTGGATCAGAATTATAAAAGAGCACCATATTTTGAAGAAATATTTTCGGTTGTATCACGGATTATCAAATTAAAAACAAAATTTATTAAGGATATGCATTTGAATAGTTTTCAATTGATAAACGAATATCTTGGCATAGAAACTTCCATTATAGAAACATCGAATATTTATAATAACCAAAACATGAAAGGTCAACAAAGAGTTCTTGATATTTGCCACCAGGAAAATACTGATCATTACATAAATCCTATTGGAGGGCAGAAATTATATGATAGAGAATTATTTAATAATAATGGGATTAAACTGAATTTTATAAAAACCGAGGAGATAAAATATCCACAATTCAATAATGAGTTCATTCCATGGCTTTCAATAATTGATGTAATGATGTTCAATAGTATTGAAAAAATAAAATATTTCTTAGAAGAGTATGAGTTAGTAAGGTGATTAGGAATAAATCATGAAAAAAACAAATGAAAGCACTATTAAAAAAACGGAAAAATCGAAAATAAAGAAATTTATGGATATAAAAAATTCTGAGAAAATTTCATTATTGAGAAAAATGATTAAAATTAGGTGCTTTGAAGAAAAGATTACTGAATATAAATTGAAAAAAAAATATATGGG
>Ga0209345_10002077_pt1 | contig 22847 bp, 22 predicted proteins | sample Cruoilmetagenom7_FD_187294 | JGI IMG/M metagenome (GOLD analysis project Ga0209345, IMG submission 187294) | Oil polluted marine microbial communities from Coal Oil Point, Santa Barbara, California, USA - Sample 7 (SPAdes) (version 2) | ecosystem: Environmental > Aquatic > Marine > Oil seeps ...
TGGTTATACCAAAATAATATAAAGCTAAAAATTCAGAGTAACTAAAGTGCTATTGGGATTAATTTAGCTGTTACCTAAATTATGTTTATAGCGACGGATCAGTGCTAATGAGGAAGCAGAGAGTGTTCTACTATCAATTTCGGCCATCGGCTTAGCCATAACATTTAGTACTTCTTTACCTAGCTGTTTGCCTAATTCTACGCCCCACTGATCGTAAGAGTTTACTTGCCAGATAACGCCTTGGACGAATATTTTATGCTCATAAAGCGCCAACAGCGCACCTAGCGATTTCGGATCAAGTTGTTGCATCAATAAAGTATTACTTGGAGTGTTGCCTTTCATGGTTTTGTGGCTAGCGAGTCTTTTAATCTCAGCTTTATCTGCGCCAGATAAACGCAGCTCTTGTTCGGCTTGTGCTAAGGTTTTACCTTGCATTAGCGCTTCGCTTTGCGCAAAACAATTTGCCACTAAGGCATCATGATTAGCTAAATGTTCACTGGTAGGAGCCAGTGATAAAATAAAATCAGTGGGAATAATATCAGCACTTTGATGCATTAATTGCATAAAAGCGTGCTGACCGTTCGTGCCCTCTTGACCAAAAACTACCGGCGCAGTTAAATAATTTAACTTGTTGCCATTATTATCAACAGATTTACCATTACTTTCCATATCTGTTTGTTGCAAATACCCCGGCAAAGCCCTGAGCGCATGGTTGTAAGGTAAAATAGCTAAACTCGGGTAGCCTAAACCGTTACGATTCCAAACACCTAATAATGCCATAATGACGGGCATATTCTGCTCAAACGGCGCTTGTTGAAAATGCTGGTCCATTTCAAAAGCACCGGCTTTCAAATCATTAAAATGTTGGTTACCGATAACGAGCGCTAGCGGTAAGCCTACCGCTGACCATAACGAAAAGCGACCACCAACCCAATCCCACATCGGCAAAATGTTTTCAGCTTTAATGCCAAAAGCGGTAGCCGCAGCAATATTGGTGCTGACAGCGTACCAATGCTCGGCAACAATATCGCAAGATGAAAGCTTATTTTCAGCACAAGCTTTAAGCATCCACTGTTTTACAATAGTGGCGTTTAACAGTGTTTCTTGGGTAGTAAAGGTTTTAGAGATAACCACAACAAGTGTGGTGTTAGCATTAAGCTTAGCGAACTTCTCTTGCGCAGCATCGCCATCAACATTAGCTAATACATGGGCTTTTAAACCCGGCTGATGAAAAGGCACTAACGCTGAAAGCGCGACCTTAACACCGTAATACGAGCCACCAATACCAATGGCTAAAATATCAGTAAACTTTTCACCTGTAACTGAGCGCACATGACCTGAGTGCACATCATCAACAATCTTCGCCATTTTAGCTTCGGTATCGATAACTTCTTGCGCTGCAGTGCCTAGCACCGATTTTTTAACCGCATCAGGGGCACGTAAAACAGTATGCAGCACAGCACGCTGTTCTGTATTATTTAATTGTGCACCAGAGAATTGTGCCGATATTTTATCTACAAGCTCCATTTTTTCAGCAAGGGTTAATAGTTGCTTAAATTCAGCCTGTACAATATTTTGCTTGGCATAATCAAGGAATAACCCCGCCGCAGACAAAGAATAATTATCACTACGCGCCCCATCAGTAAACAATGAAAACAACTGACGCGACTTAGCTTTATCTGCAAGCGATGTTAAATACCTAATAGCCATATAAATCTCTGAAAAAAGTTTTAAGTTTTAAGCTTTCAGCTGTCAGACAAGAGACAGTTTAAAGCTCTAAGCTGTCAGCTATCAGCAAAACAAGCGCCATATTTGTGGTTTTTCTTTTCACTGACAGCTCAAAACTGACAGCTGACAGCTCTATACTGATAGCTTATTTTTTGTCTTTCTGACAGCTTACAGCTGTATCTGTTTTATATAGGCCTTAAATTCTTCGGCCAATTCTGGATGACGCATACCATATTCAACGTTCGCTTTCATGTAGCCAAGCTTTGAGCCACAATCATGAGATTTGCCGGTCATATGAAAGGCTTCAACTGTCTCTAGTTTCATTAAACTAGCAATCGCATCAGTTAACTGAATTTCATCACCCGCGCCCGGAGGAGTAAATTCAAGCAAGTCCCAAATCTTTTCAGATAAAACATAACGACCAACAACAGCTAAATTTGAAGGAGCCTCATCAATAGGAGGCTTTTCAACAACAGCCGTCATAGGTTTCGACTCACCTGGGGCAAGTTCAACACCGCCACAGTCAACCACACCATAACTACTCACTTGTTCCATAGGTACTGGCTCAACCATAATCTGACTATGACCATTTTCGTTGTACTTATGCAACATTGCAGCAAGGTTTTCAGTTTTTAAATTAGCCGTGGCATCATCTAAAATAACGTCAGGTAGCACCACAACAAAGGGTTGCTCACCGATAATAGGTCGAGCTTTTAATACCGCATGGCCCAAACCTTTAGCTTCACCTTGACGCACATGCATAATAGTCACACCTTTAGGACAAATCGCTTGTATTTCATCTAAAAGCTGACGCTTAACACGATTCTCTAAAGTTGTTTCCAACTCAAATGACTTATCAAAGTGGTTTTCAATGGCGTTTTTTGAAGAATGCGTCACTAAAACAATTTCGGTAATACCCGCAGCGATACATTCATTAACTATGTATTGAATGAGCGGCTTATCAACGATTGGCAACATTTCTTTTGGAATAGCTTTAGTCGCCGGCAACATCCGAGTGCCTAAACCTGCAACAGGGATCACGGCTTTTTTAATTCTATTTGGCATTTTAATCCTTACATATTTCTAGCGACTAATCTGAGCCGAAAAGGTCTCGAGTGTAAACCTTTTCAATCACATCTTTTAGTTCTGCACACATTCGATTAGAGACAATTACGTCAGATGTTTCTTTGAATTCATTTAAATCGCTAATCACTTTCGAATGAAAGAATTCTGCCTCTTTCAATTCGGGTTCATAAACGATTACTTCAATGCCTTTGGCTTTAATACGTTTCATAATACCTTGAATCGAAGATGCTCTAAAATTATCAGAACCTGTTTTCATAATCAGCCGGTAAACACCGACCACTTTAGGACTTCTACTGATAATTGAGTCTGAGACAAAATCTTTTCTTGTGGTATTAGCATCAACGATAGCGCGAATAATATTATTTGGTACATCATTATAATTGGCCAATAATTGCTTAGTATCTTTCGGTAAACAATAACCGCCGTAGCCAAATGACGGATTATTATAATGAGAGCCAATACGAGGGTCTAAACCAACGCCCTCAATTATATGTTTTGCATCTAAGCTATGAGCCTCTGCATAGCTGTCCAATTCATTAAAGTAAGCCACACGCATCGCCAAATAAGTATTCGAAAATAACTTAACCGCTTCAGCCTCTGTGGAATTGGTAAACAAAATATTAATGTTTTCTTTAATTGCACCTTGTTTTAATAAATTGGCAAATACTTTCGCACGCTCACTTTGTTCACCAACTATAATGCGAGATGGATACAAGTTGTCGTATAGTGCTTTACCTTCTCGTAAAAATTCTGGAGAAAATATTATATTCGCACAATTAAGCTCCTTTTTAATACGCTCAGTATAACCAACAGGAACAGTTGATTTTATGAGCATAACGGCATCAGAGTTGACTGCCAAAACATCTTTTATAACAGCTTCAACAGACGATGTATTAAAATAGTTGGTTTCAACATCATAATCTGTTGGCGTAGCAATAATGACAAAATCTGCGTTGCTGTAAGCTAAATTTTTGTCTAATGTTGCTTTAAAGTTCAAAACTTTATTAGATAAAAAGTCTTCAATCTCAATATCAGCAATAGGCGATTTTTTTTGATTTAACAAATCAACCTTATCTTTAATTATATCAATTGCTACAACTTCGTTATGCTGAGCTAACAACATGGCATTTGATAAGCCAACATAACCAGTCCCTGCTATTGCGATTTTCATCTTTCAAAACCCTTATTTAATATTATAAATCACAATTTAATGAAAAATTAAACTGACTCTCTCAAAATATCTAAAATATTTTGGGTTTTTAACTTCATTAAAGCAACATTCCCTTTTGATTCGACATTTAAACGTACAACGGGCTCAGTATTTGAGCTTCGTAGATTAAAACGCCAATCACCTTCATCACTTGAAAATTCTAAACTTATACCGTCAGTTTGATCAAATACAATCGCTTTGTCTTTATATGCAACCAGCACTCGATCAATTGCAGCAATTGGGTCTATTAGTTTTAAATTAATTTCACCTGAAGAGGGATAGGCTTCAATACGTTCAGCAACGGCCTCAGATAGCGTTATATTAGAAACACATAATAACTCGGTCACTAATAACCAAGGGATCATTCCAGAATCACAGTAAGCAAAGTCACGAAAATAATGATGTGCACTCATTTCACCACCATACACAGCATCTTCTTCACGCATACGCTCTTTAATAAAAGCGTGACCTGTTTTACATAAAACGGGCTTACCACCTGCTGCGTTAGCTATATCAATAGTATTCCATGTTAATCGAGGGTCATGAATGATTTTTGCACCCGTATTTTTTTGTAAAAATGCTTCAGCTAATAAACCGACAATATAGTAACCTTCGATAAATTTCCCTTTTTCATCAAATAAGAAACAACGGTCGAAATCACCATCCCATGCAATTCCCAAATCAGCATTGTGTGCTAACACCGCATCGATAGTATCTTGACGATTCTCGGGTAATAACGGATTCGGAATACCATTAGGAAAGTTACCATTTGCTTGGTGATGTACTTTGATAAACTGAATCGGTACATTCATTTTATCAAACTGTGCTTCTATGGCGTCAATTACATGACCTGCTGCACCATTACCTGAGTTAACTACTAGTTTCATGGGCTTGAAATTAGCAACATCAACATATTCAAACAAATGCTCGATGTAAGGATCTAACGTAGACATTTGTGTTATCGTTCCACGAATGTCCGACTTTTTAGCGAAATTTTTACTTTCTGCTAAGGCTTTGATTTCGAACAAGCCAGTATCACCACTAATGGGCTTTGACTCGGCCTTAACTAATTTCATGCCATTATAGTCCAGCGGATTATGGCTAGCTGTGACTTCAACACCACCATCAACTCCTAGATGAGAAGTGGCGAAGTAAATCTCTTCTGTGCCTGTCATTCCCATATCGATAACATCGACCCCAGCATCTAAAAGACCATCCGCTAGGGCTAACTTTAACTCTTCTGATGTTAAACGCACATCTCCACCTACTACAATCGTATGTGGGTTTAATATCTCTCCCATAGCACGACCAATACGGTAAGCAATATCTATATTAAATTCTTCACCTAATTGACCTCGAATATCATAGGCTTTAAAACAAGTTAATTGATCCGTCACTTATATTTCTCTTTAGTTCAGCTAAAGAAGGTAATTCAATATCAAATTTCCTTCCAAAATAATTATGTCAAATATTATTTAGTTTAGTTACATACGCCCATATTTATCCTCAAAACGAACGATATCATCTTCACCTAAATACGAACCCGACTGAACTTCAATTAATTCCAATGGCAACTTTCCTGGATTCTCTAACGCATGAATAACGCCAACAGGAATATATGTAGATTGGTTTTCAGTTAGTAAAATATCTTTATCACCATTAGTAACCTTTGCTGTACCAGATACTACTATCCAGTGTTCAGCTCTATGGTGGTGCATTTGTACAGATAATTTAGCACCTGGTTTAACCGTAATACGTTTCACTTGGAAACGTTCGCCACTATCGATTGAATCGTACTCTCCCCAAGGGCGGTATACTTCTCGATGATGTTTAAACTCTGTACGCTCTTGTGCTTTAAGTTGTTCGACGATCTTTTTCACTTTTTGTACTTCAGAAAGCTTAGAAACTAAAATAGCATCTTTGGTTTCAACTATGGCTATATCTTCTAGGCCTACTGTCGCCACTAGTTTATCTTGCGCATATACTAAAGTATTTTTAGTTTCGACATCGATTACATCTCCCTTAAAGGCATTACCATTATTATCTTTATCACTTACTTCCCACAATGCAGACCAACTTCCTACATCGCTCCAACCACAATCCATTGGTATTACAACTGCATCTGCGGTTTTTTCCATTACAGCATAATCGATTGACTCATCAGGACATGCTTCAAAAGCGGCTTTATCGACGCGAATAAAGTCTAAATCATTTTTTGTAGATGTTATGGCTGTTTCACAAGCAGCCAAAATATCAGGTCGGTGTGTTTTCAATTCTGCTAAGTAACGACTGGCTTTGAATAAAAACATACCACTATTCCAGTAATAGTTGCCTGAAGAAAGATAAGATTTAGCAGTTTCTTTATTAGGCTTCTCTACAAACTCAGCTACGCTATAGCCAAATTTTTGTTGTGCTTGACCTCGTTTAATATATCCGTAACCAATTTCTGGAGCAGTTGGTACTATACCAAACGTCACTAACTTACCGGCTTCAGCATGCAATTGTGCTTGTTTAACTGAGTCAGCAAAAGCTTCTTCATTTTTAATCACGTGATCAGCAGCTAAAATCAATAGCAACGGGTCTTGACCATTTTTAATGGCATGTAAAGCCGCTAAGGCAATAGCTGGAGCGGTATTTCGGCCAACAGGCTCTAGGATAATGCCACTATTATCAATATTATTTAAGCGGAATTGTTCAGCAACAGAGAAACGATGTTCTTCATTACAGATAACAATAGCAGGTTCATGCTCTATGCCTGTTAAGCGCTCTGCGGTTGCTTGCAACATTGATGAATTCCCATGTAAAGTTAAAAACTGTTTAGGGAACATTTGACGCGAGAGTGGCCATAAGCGTGAACCTGAGCCACCAGCCATAATAATAGGTATAATCATTTAATTTGCAACTTTATAAAAATAGTTTTTTGAATAAGTATGAACTTTGTCGGATTGAAAAACTTCATCGATTGTAGCCCAAGAAAAAGTTTTATGCTGCTCCAACGGCAATTGATATAACGATAAATTTAAAAACACTTCGTATGCCAAAACAATATAATGAGTTGATATAGAAGAGTCTAAGAAAGAGTTATCATAAAAGTGTTCAAAAACACCTAAAAACTTTGCTTTATTAAAATCATAAGAATAGTCTAACTCTGTATTTATTATTCGCTCAAACGCTAAAGGTATTGTTTCATTTTTTAATATTCTTCCACCAGGGACGAATAGAAAACCTTTAGCTGGTTCATTTGTCCTTTCTCCTAATAAAACCTCCCCTTTAGTATTTTTAATAATGAGATCTATTGAGATTAAAGGTGTATTTAATATTACATTTTTGAAATCTTTAATATTAAGAAGTTTACAATTCATAAAAGTGCTCATGTCATATTTAATATAATTATGTATACGACCCCTGAATTAATTGAATGATTTGTTCAGCTTTAAAAAAATTCTCTTTATGATACTTTTCAGGCGAAAAACGTAATAAATTTTGAATATCTTTCTCTATGAAATTCAAATTTTCGCAAGATAGAGCAAAAGAGTTTTTACTCACGAACTTCGAGATTTCACTCTGATGATTATCAAAACGATCGTAATTAGGAACTACAAGCATTTTTTTATCTAATTCCAATAAGCGATAAATGCTACCGGCACCAGCATGAGTTATAATAAAATCTGCATCTGCATAATATTTTTCAATATCACTTGAAAAGTCAAAAAATGGATGGTTCTTTGGTTTGTAGTGTCCACTTGAAATTTGAAAGATGAATTCTACATCTTCGATCAAAACAAGGTCCAAACTTTCAATTAAACGATCAAACGGTGTTGTTCCAACAGTTACAAATATTTTCATAACTTCCCACTATATATAGCTTTAGGATATAAAATTAATAGCTCTCTATTTTGAACGTAAAATTTATTAGCCAACCTATACATAACTTTTCCAGCTAAAGATTTATTATAAAACCTTGACCAAGTCTCAATATATATGATCTCCTTACCTAAAAGCCGTCCTAAAAGCATAGGAAATATAGCAACCCCAGGTCCTGTCGATATTAATACACGCACATCATACTTTCTACACAGTTTATGAAACGAATATATACACTCGAAAACTGAGTATAATGAATTCTTTATACTTTTATAAGGAGTAAATTTATCCCTTAAAGGAGAAACAAAAAAAGTTTCCGATACACCTTCAATAGCATTGGCATCATTTTCAATAATTGCTACAAATTCTTCCAGTGCTAAAGCATCATTACATAATAGTTTTAAAAGTCTTTTCATTTGAGCTTCATGCCCACCGCTACCATATAAAAGAATTGATTTTTTATCTTTCATTTATTCCTGCTTTGTCTATTACAACTCGATTAATTAAGTCAACAAGTAATTTTGTCTGATTTTTACGTTCATAAATTTTAGCAGTAGCTATCGCATTCGCTGTATATTGATTCAAATCTGTTTGAGGCAGAGCTGTAAATTCAATAATTTTATCTAAAAGATCATTTACATCAGATTTTTTAAACAGAAGCCCGTTAACTCCATGCGTTAAATAACTTTTAATGCCATCTATATCAGATGCTATTACTAAACATCCACATGACATTGCTTCTAACCCCACCAAACCTAAACTCTCTGATAATGAAGGAAAGATCAACACATCAAAATTAGAGTAAAACTGAGCTAAAGTATTCTGGGAGCATTGTTCATACAAGGTTACATATGTACTTAAATGCTCTCGTCTAATATCAGCGAGCAATTTAGCTTTAAGTGAACCATCACCTACTAATTCTAGACTAAAGTTTACATTTTTAGCTTTCAGCAATTTTGCTGTATCAATTAATAATGATACCCCTTTTACTGGCTCAAAACGACCTACATAACCCAGTTTAAGTAAAGAAGAGTCTATACTTTTCTTCCTTGAATAAAAAACATTCGAATTAATTCCTCCAGATGCTGAAATAATAACCTTCTCACGATTGCAACCATAACTATTAACAACAATATCAACATATGCATATGAAGGGACAATAACTAAGTCTGCATGGTGAATGGCAGCTTTAGCGATAAACTTTTTAAATTTAAAATAAAAATTAGACACTTCTGCATGTTGAGTTACATCGCCACCATGAACATTAATAATGACTGTTTGGTTACGAAAGAGCCTAGCTAATAATATTGGAAGAAAAGAATGAGAAATATAATGAACATAAATAAAATCATATTTTATAAATACAGCTCTAAAAAAAGAAACTAAATAAAACCTCACATAAGAAAATAGCTTTGAATAAAATGAAGCTGACTTTCCGCGTAAAACTGACTCATCAATGTTGTATTGATAAAACTCCTTTAAATTATCAACTATATTTTTTACAAACACACCATACGAAGGGTATTTGTCAGAGGGATACATATTAGAAACAAGCAAAACTTTCACTTATAATACCAACTTTTGCGTTGTGGGGGGAATCCTGAAAAATAAGGCTAAAAAAATGATGAAGGGAGCTAACATGGCAGAATACATTACATGACCTGCTATTAAACCAACACACACTAACAAACAAATACTGTAGCATGCCATAATAGCTTCTCTAGATCTTTTTTTAATACCAAACCTTACATTAATAAAAGCTAAATATCCCCAGAAGATATAGACAATAAGCGTAATAAATATACCAAGCCGTATTAGTAAATCAAAAAAATCTAATTCCACAGATAATACTGCTTTATAATATCCGCCCAATCCTATTAGAAGAAATAATGAATCAGTTTCCAAAAGCCACCAAAACTCATCTAATCTGCGAGTTCGACCTGATGTTAAACCGTCAGTAAAACTTGTACCTATTGACATAAAATGCTCCCATCTTGCGAATGCATTTAATAAAAAGTCAATCCAATATTCAAAAGTTATAAGAGCAAAAAGTGGTGGTATCAACAACATAGAATAAAAAACAAACCTATTTTTCAAAACAAAAAACAAGTAGAAAAAAAGTATTAGTATAAAGCCTGCAAATGTTGTTTTACTAAACAATAATAATGCAGTAATAAATGAAATAGATATTACAAACGCATTACTGACCGTTGACTTATTCACATTTAGAATTAACATGAGGCTAACCAAAGCTAGGAAAGCACCACTGAGTTCATTACCTGAAAAAAAGAACCCTTTCCCCCCCTCAATAAACCCATCAGCACCTTGTCCATACTTAGCAAACCCAATCCCCAAAACGCCTAAGAAAACATTTACAACCAGCACGCTATAATTAACGTAAATAATATTTTTGAATTTTTTAAATGATAAATATCCTGTATCAATTTGAACTTTAATAATTGAAAACAATATAAAGGGATACAATACCTTTAAAGAAAATTGTAAGCCATGTATAACATATTCTGCACCATATAAAAAAAGATGCACCAAACTCAATGAAATCAATACAATTAATGCAATTAATGCAATTTTAGTTACTAACTTTTTATTATGAAATCTAATTAAAAAATAGATAAAGTAAATCGTAACTACGATCCTGAATAATGAAGCAACACTTTGGCCAAATGGCAAGTAAATACCATGATTAATGAAGTAGCCACTAAAACTATCAACAAGTAGCCAACTCAACTCTACAAAATATAAAAACAGCACTAAAAGAACCTGCCAGAGATGAACTTTAATAGCATCGTTAACACGTTTCTAAGTGGCAACTTCCTCATGATTTTTGTAAAGATAATAGATCGTTTATATATAAATAAATATAATGACACACCTATTACGTTATCTATTTCATTTTTTGATAATGATTGTTCAACCAAATGTCCAATACTGCTCTCTAGTTGCCGATGGTTTTGACATATAATATTTTTCGATATACTCTTTGCATCATTTTTTAAGCTTTTAGTATTACTTTTTGAAATAGAAGTTGCGTACTCTCGATAAGCGAAAATAAATTCATCGACATTACAGAATTTTGCCTTTAATGATAGGAGTTGAGACCATAAATCGTAATCTTCTGCTGAATGATAGCCTCGACCACCATAATGCAAGACATGCCTATTCAGAAAGTCTTTTCTCATCATCACTGAACCATGCGCAAAAGGCACAGTTAATGATAAGTTAACTAAGAAGCTATCTTGGCTTAAAGGCACTAAGATAGAATCAATTTTTTTATCTTGCTCATCAATAGCTAAATAATGCCCTCCACAGATATCAGACTTAGTACTTTCTAGTAATTCGACTTGTAGTGCGAGTCTGTTTGGGAAGCTAATGTCATCGGCATCCATTCTTGCGATATACTGTCCATTAGCCTTAGATATCATCTCATTTAGAGTATACGTTAGCCCTTTATTTTCACGTGAAAAAAAAATTATACGTTCGTCACTACTCGCTTTTTGCTGGATTATCTCTAACGAGTTATCTGTCGAACCATCATCAATGATGATAAATTCAAAACCTGTAAAGGTTTGAGTTAGTATGCTATCAATTGCATCATTTAAAAAATTAGCAGCATTATAGACTGGTAATATAATACTTACTAAAGGGTTAGGTAATTTCATTTTTAGCGTCTTTTAAAAAATAATTCAATAATTTCTTCATTATGAAAAGATGGGTGAAAATTTATTTCATCTGGATTCAAAATACATCGGCTATCTGTCATATATTTATCAAAAATATCAGACATATCTTGGTCATATATATCATAACTCACTTTAAACTCATTAAGTAACTGGTTAAATTTCACGTAATCAGGAGAAATATCAAGTACTTTAAAACGAATAAAGAAATCAACATTCCTTTGTTTTAATAAATTTAAAATTTCTGTTGTGATAGCTGAAATTTGAATCAAATATAAGCTAGAGCAATTGTCATTTATATCTAAAACTAACTGTTGAACACCTACTTGCTCAGAAAAAACAGGTGAGCTATAAAGGCATTTATAAGTATCTAACTTATATTTTCGTTTATCTTCAGGCTTATTATAAATCGTATTTAATTTTAATTCTTGAAACTGATACTTATTGTCAAGCGAGTTAATAAAAACCGCCGGTGCAGTGGAACTACGATAATTATCTACAATGTAGTGGCACAATTTACTTTTCTTAAAGAAACGTAAATTGCGCTTAATAGTTAAATAACCATATGAAAGTATATTGCGAATATAAACCCGAAAAAACTTTAATTTAGTAACGAAACTATATCCCTTTAATAAGTAACCTAGAGTAGGTATACGATCTTTTCTTCTAAATGTGTAAACAGTCTGTAAATTATATTCCATTTTATAGGAATGATTAAAATACTCCATTCCTTTAAGCGGCATATAATCAGCGAGATATTTGTGTATACTAACTGCAAGAACAGTTGAATCGTGGCGAAATAAATAACAATCATCACGTAAAGTGTCACTCGCCATAATCCCTACACTTCGGTGTAATTCAGCCTCAGACCAACCTGAGCAATCTCCATCTACTGTCATTTGATAAATATGCTCTACAATATTCAAAGTTATTTCTGAATCAAAATCGAAAACAACAAAACCAGCTCCTGTTTCTGCTTTACTCATGAAATCTGAAGATAAATTATATTTTTCAATAAAGTGAAGAGGAGTACAATAGTTTGTAGTAAAGGAACCAGGTATTGCTTGAATATGATGTAACTTAACTTGCTCAATTAATGGTAATAAATTCCGACCAATTAATAAGCCTGCATCTAAAAATATTTGCTGTCCTTTTTCAAAACTCATTTGTTTCCAGATATAACATTTTGCGCAATATGGTTGCACGAAAACATCATTAGTAGAGTTTATTTTATTAACCGATATAACTTCTTTGATTTCATCAAGTAGAATTTTTTGCCTAGTCGTTAGTCCAAGATCATATACAACTACTTCGTAATTACTTTGAGTTAAGCGTAAGGAACCTAATAAGTTTAATAATGCATAAAAGTATTTAGTGTCTGCAGCTGTCGTTATTTTTAAAATACTCATATTATTTTGGCAACTTTATAAAAAGTGATTTATTGAAATAAAATTGAATAGAAACAAAAAGAATACCGGCAACAACAAGCTCAATTACATCGAAGACAATATTACTTTGTTCAACAAAGGAGAAAACCCACACAACAGAAGATAATATTATAATTGTAAAAAATTTAGCAAAATCTAGCTTTAACACAATAATTTTATTCACTTTATATATTACTAACATAAAAGAAATAAAGGTGACTATTAATATATAAAAAGGGAGCAGGGTAATATCGATTAAAACAAAATCAAGTGTATAAAATAGCAAAAGTAATAATAACGCTGAGGCTATGATAGAAGAAAACATAATCGTTTTTGTTTTTGACTCTAAATATAAAACATTACTGAACAGTCTCAGAGAAACCCTAAAAGATTCAATTGCAACCCCCCACAGCATATATTCAGCAGCAGCGCTATATCTTTCATTCGTTAATAACTTTAACGCTAGTGGTGAAAAATACGCTAAAAAGATAAAAAATGATAAATAAAGAGGTATTACTGCATTAAATATACTTGAATATATCTCTCCTTTATTTAAAGATTCGTTGTCAATGTCTTTATATAAAGTAGGCATAAAATATTGATTTATTACAGACTCGAATGCCATTGTTAAATTCGTCGCTATAGCAAAGCCTATGGACACTAAAGCAACCAGCTGTAAATCAAAATATTCATTAACATAAAATCTATAGTAGTGAGATTGAGACCACACTGCAAATGCAGAAATACTCAAAGGTAAACAAAACTTTAAGGCTAAACATGTGGTCTTTTTCGATAAAAAACAGTTTCTCACATAAAGCCAGTCGATGTGGCATTTAAAAACTCTTTTAAAGTCGAATAAAACCCAGCAACAAACAATCAATTTGGCTCCCGTCACTCCTAGCAGCCAAAAATATACGGAATTAGATAATCCAAAAATTAACACTAATGCCATACCTAAACCCAAAAACAACATTATATTAGTGTAAACAATAAACCTAATTCGATAAAAAAACATATTAAAAGCACTAATAACGCTGCCGGCAATAGTGCCAAATATAAGCTCAATAAACATAATGGCTAAAATAAATGAAAAGTTAAGGGTCTTGTTTTCTAACCCATTGAAATAAAGGTATACAATTGGAGAGGCTAATAATAACAGTGATAGAATAATCAAAGACAACACAACAAAACTTGAAAAAAGTTTATTACTTTTATGCAAGGAATTAAACTTTGTTAAGTGATAACTCCCTGACGGTGAAAGTAGTCCCATAGAGAAAAAACCAATTAAGGAAAGAATTAAATAATAATTAGCAACATCCTCTATACTTAAAAGCGTAGTTAATAATTTAATAGAAATAAATGAATATACTAACTGCAATAAGCGTCCTAATATTAAGAGAGACGCTTCATTTTTAAAAATTTTTAACAAAAGACTTCCAATTTAAAATAAATCAACGGTTAAGCTGTATTATTTTTTTTCTTAATTTATAGATGATTTTCAAATAAGTCAGGTGAATTATAGGTAATATATGTTTGTAAAACGGTACGGTATCTGTAGTCCTATTTAGGACACTATATAAATTTTGTGAAAAATTTTCGCTGCTATGTAGCTTGTATTCATCAGATAGTAGATATTTATTAATAGCTTTAATTCTATGACCAAATTCTTCCTCTGTCATAGAGCTTAAATAGTTAAGTAAAGACTCATAAGTAGGGAACTCTCTTTTATCAACGAAGCAATCTGCTGGGATATATTTTTCGATGTTCGAAGCCCCCCAAAAAATTGGGATGCTTTTAGCGTGAAAGCAATCAAAAATTTTCTCACTAATTAAGCCTTTAATACTATGTTGGTTCTCATAACATAATGTAAATCGATATTTCGCCATTGTTTCTAATTTACTATCAACTTTCCCTCGATAACACTGATAGCGACTTTCATCCCAGCCAGCACCATAGAAGTCAAACTGCTTTGGTATATGTTGTTCAAAAAAAAGGATGGCATCGACGCGTTTACTGTAGAGTTCATCTGGATGAGTCGACGTTTTATAACCAACAACTGTCGTTAATAATTTTTTTTCATTGAAAGATAAATCATTAGTTATTTTTTGAACCTTCGGCATTGGAAAGTAAAACTTAAAAATACTTTTATCATCAACAATTTCATCTTGCCAAGTCAAAACACTAAAAAATAAATTTGACAACACCTTTAATACTAAGGGTTCATGTAAAGAATACACAGAGGGAGGTTCAAATGAAATATATATGCATTTATTTAATTTACCTTGAAAAAGCATACTTAATATATATTTTAATTTAAGATCAAACATCAGAATAAAATCTGAATGCTTTATAGGAGAAATATCTACTGTATTAACTTGAAACTCATTGAGTTCAAAGTGTTTTTTAAGTTCATAAGGGAAATTATATATATTTTTATTATCAAAAAAACAATTATTTAAACCTGAACTATAAAATGGTACTACACTAACTATTTTCATATTCGATACTTAATCACTTTTGCTGGCACCCCTGCGACGATTGAAAAAGCAGGAACATCCTTTGTTACTACACTACCTGCAGCAACAATACTGCCTGTTTCTATTCTTACACCATCCATGATGGAAACATTCCCTCCTATCCAAACATTACTTTCTATGATAGTACCTTTTATAGTTACCCCTGCATTTTTCATTAATTCATCTACACGGCTGAAGTTATGATTAGCTCCTGGTAAAACAACATTAGGTCCAAGCATAACATCATTTCCGATAGCTACTTTCCCACATATAAATGAATTAACGCCTAACCACGAATTATCACCAACACTAAGTTCAATTGGTGAGATATATGACTTTTCCGGAATTGTAATATTTTTTCCGAAACTAATTACAGATTTATTATCAATGACTACATTTTTGTGTAGTCGTATAGGAAATGACATTTGTCGAAACATGCTTTTATTAAATAAATAAAAGATAAAACCTCGAATAAGTGCTTTATCTTTTAATTTTACAATATATCGTTTCATTTAATTTATGATTTTTGACAGGTAAGATTCAAAAGTGTAATTATTTAAAACAAGTTTCTGTCCTTTACCACTCACCTTAATCAAGGCAGTTTCATGGCTTAGATAAAACCCTATTTTACTTAATAATTCCGCTTTATCAGAAAACACGTCTAAATGCTCACCAACATTAAAGTAATCACTAAGGTTTTCACACTCTTCCGTAAGTAGCATAGTTCCTGTGGCAGGTATTTCAAAAATCCGACCTTTTAAAAACTTTAAGTCCGGGTTATCTGCAGAGCTACTAAAGTTTAAAGCTATTTTTGCCTTATTAAGTAGCTCAATCATTTCTACTTGAGTTAAGCGTCCAGCATTAGGCCATCCCCGGCCAAAAGCAAAAACATTTATTCCGTTAGCTTTTAAATAGTCCACATACTCTTGACGATTACCAAAGTTTTGACCAACAAAAACCACGTCAAATTCTTTAGTTAAATTATAATTTTTATAAAGGTAATGATTCGCCGCAAATTGCGCCAAATAAGAATTGAGACCAGCTTTCATCCTTACTTGGTGTCTTATATCTATTGTAGTAACTACTTTATTAAAGCATGGCACTAGCGCGGCTGTTTCTATATAACGTTTATCATCGTCAAATAACCAAAGTACTGTCTCTACAGGGTAATTATCAGATAAATCTTTAAACAATTCATGATCAAATATATCATGAAAAAGACACAATAAAATTGTATCTACACCTTCAAGCAGTGCGACTTCTTTAATTACTTTATTGGTAATATATTTACCATAACGATGATATAAGGAATACACATCAAGCCGAATGGTTTCAATTCCATTCATATTTTTTAATGTATAAAAGAAATTGTATTCCTCGTAGGAAATCCCTTTACTTTTATCACCATAGTCATATTTAGCAGCTAGATATAATATTTTCTTGCCTGCCCCTTTATTAGAAAACTCTGGCCACTCGCTAGCTAGAACCTCAACGGTAGGAGTAGGAAATAGACGTAAAAATTGTTTGTTTGATACAAACTTCTTTATACGTCTAATTATTTTATTAACCAAGCTATTCATTAAAGATAGAATGCCTTAATAGCATCACAAATACGGTCAATTTCTTGATCTGTTAATTGACCTGCAGAAGGAAGCCATAAACCTTGGGCTCCAACTTGTATTGAAACAGGATGTTCTCCGCTAACATTATATGCTTCTTGTGAATTAATAGGTGGGTACATTACACGAGTACCTATCAATTTCTCTTTTAGAGATGCTTGTAGTTCTTCTCTTTTCTCAACCATAACATCAATAAACCAAGGCGTTGTATTTTCAAGGTCTTGCTCAAAAAACTTAACCTGGCTAATTGATGCCAAATTAGCCTGATACCGTTTCAAAATTTCCTTTTTTCGCTCTACACGCCACTCAAGCTTCTTCATTTGCTCAATGCCGATACAAGCTTGCAATTCAGTAAATTTAAAATTGTAGCCAATTTGATCGTGTATGTCGTTGCCACCACCACTTCGCCCAAAATCTTTCAAACGACGAACCTTGTTTGCAATGTCATCATTATTTGTAATGACACAGCCACCTTGCCCTGTCGATATTATTTTAGGCGCAGAAAAAGAAAAACTGCCTACATCACCAACAGTACCAATATGGCGACCATCAGGGTATTTTGATCCTAATGATTGAGCTGAATCTTCTAGCAAAATAAGATTTTTATCTTTAGCTAATTTTACAAAGGCTTCAATGCCCACTTTTGGGTAGCGGCCATTAGCCGTAACTAACATGATAGCTTTGGTTTTAGGTGTTATCGCTGCTTTAACTTTATCAATATCTAGACAAAGAGTTTCAATTTCAACGTCAACAAAGACAGGCTCTGCACCAAACATTTTTACCGAGTTTGGCGTGGCTATCATCGTAAAATTTGGAACAATGACTTCATCACCGGCAGTAATACCAGCAGCCATAGCAGAAAGAGTTAAGCTAACCGTACCATTATTTACTACGATACAATGCTTAGCACCTGTATATTCAGCAATCATTTGTTCGAACTGTTCAGTCCGTTTAAATTCAGTGATGAATCCATCTTCATCCATATATTCACAAATTGATTTCTTTTCTTCATCGCCAAACCAAGGGCGCATTTGCATTATAAATTCTGACATTTATTGTTGTTCCAAATATTGAGCTTCAAGGGATAGTATTTTTTCTTTGTTTCGTTCTTTAATAGCTTTTGCTGGTACGCCAACATAAAGCATCCAGGGTTTTAGTTTACTTTTAACCAATGACTGAGCACCTAAACTAGAGCCATCTTCAAAACATGCCCCTGGTAGCACCGTAGAATTTGCACCAACAATACAATGCTTACCAAATTTAATTTCGGTAATCTCAACATTTCCTTTAAACTCGGCAGGGATCATCGGAGTAGCAATACCTGAAATATAATCATCGCTGCCAGCTGCAACAACGACATTAGGAGCCAAAGTAGAAAAGCTACCGAAAGTCACTTTTGACTGCGCGCCGCCAATAATCTTACAACCTGCAGATATATGAACATTATTGTCTAAAACCAAGCTTGTAGATATGTAGGTGAAATCATCAATAATGACATTATCACCAATTTCAACAAGCTCTGGGTATCGTATCCTTACTGTTTTACCAATAATAACATTTTTACCACATGCTTTTAGCTGGTTCACGTCAAAGAAAATATTCTCATTCATTTATAAGCGTCTTCTATCTGCATTTGCGCCAACATATGGACCATTCTTAACTTCTAATACTTGGGTTCCATCTTCCAGAATATGGTATCCGTGACCACCCATTAATAAAATAAGAATATCACCTTCTTTACCTATCAACTCTGCAACTTTTTCTTCTTTAGTATTATAGACTTCAGCTTTGATACTACCATTTCGTATATATAGCACTTCTTGGGTCCATAACACTTTTCGCTCTACTTCATTATGAGTATGTGCTAATAATTCTTTTCCCTCATCATAACCCCAAGTACCAACTTGGATATATTCCTCATCTGCAGAGAAAAAATTTAAATTACCCGCCCATGCATTTTCAGCAGGGATATGACGAGCTAGCACTAGCTCACCTTCTTTAATTTCATTTATTGACATAATATTACTTTACCTTGTTATTAAACAATATTTTTTAAATACCACTGAATTGTAGATTTAACACCATTTTCAAACTCAATAGATGGCTTCCAATCGAATAATGCTTCTCCGAGAGTACCATCAACAGTTTTATACGGAGCACCGTCAGGTTTAGAAGGATCAAGCTTTATATCTCCATTATAACCAACATATTCACTGATTAAATTAGCCATATCAATAATAGAAATACCTTCAGCTACACCTATATTTACAGGCTCGATTGTTCTTTTAACATTAAGTGAGCGGACCATAGCTTGTGCACCGTCATCAACATGAAGCCATTCTCTAACCGGTGTGCCGCTTCCCCATACATTTACATATGGTTCATTGTTATTTTTAGCTTTGACGAACTTCATTATTAATGCGCCAAGGGCGTGTGAGCGTTCTTCTTCGAAATGATCTTCTGGTCCATACATATTTGACAAGATGATATTCATAACATCCATATCATACTCTTTAGCATATGCCCAAGAGCCAACCCAAAATGCTTTACGAACAAATCCGTATACTAGTACTGAATCATGTAATGGACCATTCCAAAACTCTTCTTCTTTAAATAAAGTGGCTTCACCAGGGTATGCACAATTTGATATTGGGTTTACCATTCTTTTTACATTATATTTATTTGCTGCATGCAAAAGATTTAAAGTCATTTGTAAATTATTTTGAAATAACTCTACAGGGTGTTTTCCCCCGAATTGAATTCCACCAACGAAAGACGCACAATTTAGTATATAAGTTGGCTGGTTTTGCTCAAAGAAAGACTCTGTTGCATCTTTATCTCTTAAGTCTAAACCTAGAGACAAGGAAGTTCTCTTATATTCAAGTCCTTGCTCAGTAAGCAGTTTACAAACTCGTTTCCCTAAAAAACCTGTAGCACCTGTAACTAATATCATGTTAAATCGCCACCGTAATTGTCATATTTAAGATCATATTGAACCATAATTTTGACTAGTTCTTTAAGTGACGTTTTAGCTTTCCAGCCTAATTCTTTTTCAGCTTTTGAAGCATCGCCCCATAGTAACTCTACTTCAGCAGGTCTGTAGTATTTAGGATCTATTTCAACTACAACATCTCCTGTTGCTTTGTTAATCCCTTTCTCATTAGCTCCTTCACCTTGCCATTCGATTGAAACATTAACTTCTTCAAAAGCATACTCTACAAATTTCCTTACTGTGTAAGTTTTTCCTGTTGCTATGACATAATCTACTGGCTCGTCTTGTTGAAGCATTAACCACATCATTTCAACGTAATCTTTAGCATATCCCCAATCACGTTTAGCATCCATATTACCAAGCTTTAACACTTTTTGTTTACCTTGAGATATCTTAGCTACAGCTTGAGTTATTTTCTTCGTTACAAAGGTTTCTCCTCTACGGGGAGATTCATGGTTAAATAAAATTCCATTACAGGCGAACAAATCATATGATTCACGGTAATTTACAGTGACCCAGTAACTATATATTTTCGCAGCACCATAAGGTGATTTAGGGTAAAAAGGTGTAGCTTCACTTTGTGGAGCTGTATCAGGTAAACCACCAAACAGCTCTGAGGTAGATGCTTGGTAAAACTTTGTTTTTATACCTAAGTCTTTAATGGCATTGAGAAGCCTTACCGTGCCTACTCCATCGACCTCGGCAGTATATTCAGGGAGGTCAAATGATACGGCAACATGAGATTGTGCCGCAAGATTATAGACTTCATCTGGTTTTATTTTTGCCATTAATGTGTGAAGATTACTTGAATCTGTCAGGTCACCATGGTACGTATGAAATCTTTCATGATCCATTAAATGATCGATTCTTGGTGTAGTAAAAACAGATGAACGTCTTAATATAGCGTGTACATCATACCCTTTTTCCAATAAAAACTCTGCTAGATAAGAACCATCTTGGCCAGTAACACCTGTTATAAATGCTTTTTTCACTATTTTTTCCTACTATTAATATACCATACCCAAAAGGGCTAAAATTTGTTGGTAACTTGAAATATTTCAATATGGTTTTATATAAAATAAAGATTGTGTTAATTAAGCTACCACCCTGTAATAGCTTGAAATATATGACTATATTAAGTTACAACAACTGTTTTTTATGGATTTAACTTTATTGTCATTTGAAATAATCATTTTTAAACTGCAAATAATTAACACTATAGGCTTAGTACTCATAGGTTACTACAGATAAAAAATTTGTAGTAACTAGTTACCGTTAAACTCTAGTTATGAATTTTTTATAAAGCTGTTTTGTTATATTTTTGCTATTAAAGTTATATTTCGATTATTTAACCTTTATAAATAATATAATCAACTTTCATTATCAATACAAAATCACCTACTTATCTATATGTATCCAACTTAAATGTCTTGCATATCTGCTATATATAATAAAAAGCAATATAAAACAAATTAGTTGGATACTTTCATCTACTTGAGTAGCCTCTGCCAAAATACCGACCAAGGACATAAGAATAGATAATATAGTAATAATAAGTAGTGTCTTTTTATTGCTTAAACCTGCTCGTTGTAAAATATGGTGGATATGATCTCTATCAGGTTTAAAAGGCGATTTACCATTCCGGTAGCGCCTTATAACAATTGCTAACATATCCATTAACGGTATAGCACAAATCCATAATGCAGTTACAGGGCGAAATGATACTTGTTCTCCCTGTGTCCCCATACACAATAACCAAATAACACTTAATCCAATAAACATACTACCGGCATCACCCATAAAGATTTTTTTTGTTTCTTTTGGGAAAAGCCCTAAATTATATAATAAATAAGGCAATGTAGCCGTCGCTAGTATTAACGGGTAGCTCAAATAATCTGTTTGACCACTTAAAACAAATAAAATAGCGATGGAAGTAAATGTATTCAGACTAATAATTCCAACTAGCCCATCAATACCGTCGATCATGTTATAAGCGTTAATAACTACAATAATACTAATATAAGTAAAAATAATGCCAAAAGGACCTAGCTCTATATTGCCTGTACCGAATAAATCTCCTAAATTAGCAATATAACCACCCACACCATAGATCATTAAACTGGCAATAATGATTTGACCAATAATGCGTATTCGAACACGTAAATCAAACTTATCATCAAGTGCACCGATAAATACCATCATAGCTGAGGCAATCAAGTACATACGCAATTCTAAGGTATCTGGTAACCAGAGCAGGCTTGCCATTAGGACAGCAATGAAAATGCATATTCCACCAATTAGAGGAATATGTCCCGAGTGCAATTTCCTCTCACTTGGCTTATCTACTAAACCAATTTCTATAGCTACAGGTTTAAAGAATTTTATCGCAAGAAAAGCAAAAACAAACGAGGTTATAGCTGAACTTAGTATTTCCAAAACAGACTCCATTTAGCATTAAGCTAAATTTTCTTTATTAGATTTAGTAAACTTGCCGTTATTAGTAAAATAACGAATCAAAACAATTAACACTGACAAAATTCCGCCGAGCATTGTACTTAAAATAACAATTAATGCTCGGTTAGGTTTTGCTTTTTCTTCTGGTGCATTGGCAGGGTCAATAGTTTTTAAGACATATTCTTGCGATACTTCAGCCAACATAATGGTTTTAGTTTGTTGCTCAATTAACTGATAAAATACCGTTTGCATA
>Ga0209345_10002078_pt1 | contig 22839 bp, 22 predicted proteins | sample Cruoilmetagenom7_FD_187294 | JGI IMG/M metagenome (GOLD analysis project Ga0209345, IMG submission 187294) | Oil polluted marine microbial communities from Coal Oil Point, Santa Barbara, California, USA - Sample 7 (SPAdes) (version 2) | ecosystem: Environmental > Aquatic > Marine > Oil seeps ...
GAATGGCAGGAAGTTGGATAAACTCATTGCCTCGTCCACCGCCCCGCCCACCTATAGCAAGCCTGACGCATGGAAATTGCCACGGACTATGCTAGAGGCACTTGGTGGCCATCGCTGGCAGGGGAGTAGTTTTGTTAGCATTGCTCTGATTTAAGGCGCTAGGCCTTACAAAAATGATGCTCTTAATGTTGGTAGCGAAAGGAAAGACTACTGTGCCGCAGGCGAGAGCTAAACGATCCCGCAGGAATAAGGCGGCCAAGGCGAGCGCCGATTTGCCAGCAACCTTGCCTGCGCCTGCTATCGAAACGCCAGGTATCGGCGAGCCTCCTCGCGGTCATTCCTTGCCGGATGAAATAGCGACCCTGCCCTCTGCCGATCGTCGCGATGCCCTGCGTATCATTGAGGCAAGATTGTTTGCATCCACCAATCCGCTGGCGGAAAGTGAATTGGCTGTTTCGATAGGCTATGATGCGGATATCAATGCGTTACTGGAAGAGTTGAAAACATTTTATGCCGGACGCGGAATTAATTTAGTTCGTATTGCCGGTAAGTGGACTTTCCGCACGGCTGAAGATTTGGCTTTCGTGTTGGAAAAATACACTGTCGAAGAACGCCGACTATCGAAGGCGGCATTAGAGACGTTGGCGATAATTGCTTACCATCAGCCTGCGACACGTGCCGAGATTGAGGATATTCGTGGGGTCTCAACATCTAAGGGCACACTGGATGTATTGATGGAAACCGGTTGGATACGCCAACGAGGAAGGCGCCGCGCACCAGGAAAGCCTCTAACCTACGGCACCACCGAACTCTTCATGTCTCACTTCGGCCTGAACCAATTGGATGAGCTGCCGGGGCTTTCGGAGTTAAAAGGTGCTGGGCTTTTGGATGCTACCTTGCCGCCAGATTTCCGGGTGCCCGAGCCAAAAGAACTCGCAGCTCTGATGCCGGACGAGTTGCCGCTTGAAGAAGACCTAGACGACGATGATGATGATGAGGAAAATCAGGTCGAGCTGGAGTTCCAGGAAGATCTTGGATTTGTGGATGAAAAAATAGGTGGTGCGTTTGCCAATGGCAGAACTGTCGATGGTGAAGAGAATGCTGGTGAGCAAAGGCCCTCAAGGACCAAATCCGTAAGAATGAGAAATAAAAAGGTCGATGCTGACCCCTCGATTAAGTTGGCAACATTGTCTCAGAAATCCAATAAGGATGAGGCAGAGTGAACGCAAGCTCGGGCAAACGCCGGCTCTTTCATGGCTGGGTTGGTAGCGCCAAGGCCGAAGATCAAACAGGTCGACTTGCGCCTGAAGCGGTCAAACCAACCGGCACCCGTGCGGCAGTGACGTTTGCCGCAAGCCTTGAATTTGAAAACATTGAGCGCCGATATTTGGATGCTCAAGCTGTCCGCAATGTTTCGCTGAAAATTGAAGCGGGCGAAATCGTTTGCCTGCTTGGCCCCTCTGGTTGCGGCAAGACGACGTTGCTCCGCCTCGCTTCCGGTATAGATACCCCAACTGCCGGTCGCGTGTTGCTCAACGATCGCGAGGTTGCGGGCCCCAATGCATTTGTGCCGCCCGAAGAACGCAACGTAGGATTGATGTTCCAGGATTTCGCCTTGTTCCCGCATTTGACCGTTTTGGAGAACGTTGCCTTCGGTCTCAAGGGGTTGGGTGGCCAACAGGCTGCATCGGAAGCAAACGCTGTACTAAAGCGCGTTGGTTTGGCTCGATATGCACAGCAATATCCTCATGTCCTATCTGGCGGCCAGCAACAACGCGTGGCTTTGGCTAGGGCAATTGTGCCGCGCCCGTCGGTGATTCTGATGGATGAGCCATTCTCTGGTCTTGATGTGCAGTTGCGCGAGGAAATGCGCAATGAAACTCTAAAGTTGCTGAAAGAAACTCGCTCCACCTGCATGATTGTGACGCATGACCCTATGGAGGCGATGCAACTTGGAGATCGCGTGGTGGTGATGCGTGATGGTGTTATCGTCCAGGCGGGGACGGCTGAGAACATATATCACTATCCTGACAATCTATTCGTTGCTCGGATGTTTTCGGAGATCAACGAAATACCGCAAACCGTGCAAAACGGCGCCCTGAACACGCCGCTTGGTAACTTCCCAACGCCTTCGTTGAAAGATGGAGATGCGGTCGTACTTTGCTTGCGCCGGCGCGCCGTGGCGCTTGATCCAAATAGTGACGGTCCCCGGGGACGCGTCTTGCAAGTTCGTTTTCGTGGTGATCTGGCGCAACTCAGTATTGGTATCGCTGGGCTGGACCAACCGCTAACCAGTCTTGTCCGAGAGGCAACAGCCCCCCACGTTGATGATAACGTTCGGATCCAGATCGATCCTGCTGGCGTTATGGTTTTTCCAGCGGAATCAAAGAAATAGAAGTCAATAATTGGGGCAAAGGTCGCCTAAAGCATACCTCCCACGTGCTTGCCGCCGTTGCGGTGATCTGCGATAGTGCCCTCAAAGTTACAGTCGGTCTCGGCCGCAAGAAGAGAGTATGCGAAAATGGGTACTTTTAGCATCTGGCACTGGTTAATTGTGTTGGCGATCGTCATTTTGTTGTTCGGACGAGGTAAGATTCCCGAGTTAATGGGTGATTTTGCCAAAGGCATCAAAAACTTTAAAAAAGGCATGTCCGACGAGGACACGGCTAATGGCAAGCAGCCCGAGCCCAAGGTTCTCGACGGCGCGGCATCAGATGACGTCAAGTCAGCTAAGACCGAAGGCACGAAGACAAGCTAGGTCAAGATCGTTTCGGGTCAATGTCATCTGAAATGAGTGCTGACTAGGCTACTGATTTGCTGTGCAAATTAAGGCAACGCCTTATCAGGTAGCCGCAGTGCGAACGGAATGATGTTAGCCGCACGGTCGTTGGGAAAAATCCATGTTGGATATCGGCGGGAGTGAATTGTTGGTTGTCGCGGTGGTGGCGCTTTTGGTTGTGGGACCAAAGGAGTTGCCCGGACTTTTGCGCACTGTTGGTCGCGCGATCGGCGCAGTTAAGCGTCAGGCACAGGAGTTCCGCGCCCAGTTTGATGAGGTTATTCGCGATACAGAATTTGAAGATCTGCAGAAAAGCGTCAACGAAATGAAAATGGAGGCGGAAGCAGGCATCCGCGACTTCGGCAGTGCGCTAGAGAAAGAGGTTGGCGAAGTTGAGGGCGCGGGCAAGAAGCTCTCAAGCGACATCAGTGACTATGATCCTGCAAAACAATCCAGTGATGCCAAGTTGGAGACAAGCGAAGAAGAATACGATCATGAATGGGTCGCGGACTATGAGCGTTCGATTGAGGAAGCAAAAGCTGGTCCCACAGATGTTCCCTCAGATGCTTCCATGGATGGACCATCTGGCGATCAGTCAGATAGCAGGTCGTCGGCGTTGGCAAGCAGTTCCCAGATGACGGGTAAGCCTTTGTCAAAGGAAACTGGACATAGCGATGCTGCCGTAGCTCCAAAGGCCTCTAAAACTGCGGGAGCCGCGACGTGAGTGAGGCGACCGGCGACGGCACTGAAAAAACCACTCCCCCAGGCGAGAGTGACATCGAGAGTTCCAAAGCACCTCTGATGGATCATCTGGTGGAGTTGCGCCGGCGGTTAATTTTTTCGCTAATCGCGTTCTTCGCTATGTTTGCTATTTGCTTCACCTTCGCCGGATCGATCTTTAATCTCCTGCTTGATCCTTTCGTCAGCGTTGTTGGTGCTGAAAATGCGCGCGCGATTTATACTGGATTGCTGGAAAAATTTTGGACTGAAGTCAAAGTTGGTATGTTTGGGGCCGCCTTCCTGTCGTTTCCTGTCGTTGCCATCCAGGTCTATAAATTCGTGGCGCCCGGCCTTTATCGTGAAGAGCGGAATGCCTTCCGGCCATATCTGGTCGCTACGCCAGTGTTATTCTTTCTGGGTGCATGCCTCGTCTATTTTGTTGTGATGCCGCTTCTTGTTCGCTTCTCAGTTGGTTTTCAACAATCTGGCGGCGACGGTCGCGCCACCATCGAATTGCTGCCCCGCGTTATCGAATACCTCAGCCTCATTATGACGCTGATCCTGGGTTTTGGCGTATGTTTTCAGCTTCCCGTAGTGCTGACGCTATTGGCTCGCACCGGTATTGTGACAGCCAAGATTTTGCGGGAAAAGCGGCGCTGGGCAATTCTTGGCGTGTTTGTTGCGGCTGCCATCCTCACTCCACCTGATCCGATCAGTCAGATTACCATGGCGATTCCGACTTTGCTGCTTTATGAGCTTTCAATCCTCTCGGTGGGTTATGTTGAAAAGCAAAAGCGTGATCGCGATGCCGCGAAGGCTGGAACTGACTAAGGCCGGGATTGAATAAGGCTGATGCTGACTGAAGCGATGGGACCGAGGAACGTAGTAGCGGATGTGTTTTAGGCTGTTGCCTATTATCGTCGGTTGACAAAGCCCAGGTGGACCAGTGGTGGTGGAAACTCTCCCGGCGCGCTGATAAGACCTCCGATGGCCACTAGACCAACCAGCATTCGCGCCCTATAGCTCGAAGTATATGGCACTGGGCGACCGGACGATTAGGCTTGGCCATCATCGTGACAACTGAACAAAGATAATAGGGGGATATCGCGTGTTCGACATCAAATGGATCCGCGACAATCCAGAAGCCTTTGACAAGGGGCTCGCCTCACGTGGGCTTGATCCGATGGGCGCGCACCTGAGCGCCATCGAAGACCGGCGCCGGGCCCATGTCACCAAGCTGCAAGAGGCGCAAGGGCGCCGCAATGCTGCGTCGAAGGAGATCGGAAAAGCAAAGGCGCAAAAAGACGAGGACACAGCCCAGGCTTTGATGGCTGAAGTTGCAAAACTAAAAACGCTTATTCGAGACGGTGAAGCCGAAGAACGCGAGTTGGAAGCAACCCTTGAACGCGAACTTTCGGGCATCCCCAACTTACCACTTCCTGAAGTTCCTGAAGGTAAGGACGAGCACGACAATGTTTGTGTGCGGGTGGTTGGAGATCCCCCAACGCTTGGCTTTGAACCTCGCCAGCATTTTGAGCTGGGAGAACAGTCTGGTTTGATGGACTTCGAAGCTGCTGCTAGAATATCTGGTTCACGGTTTGTGGTGTTGCGAGGTGCGCTTGCCCGACTGGAGCGCGCGCTAGGTCAATTCATGATTGATCTCCACACTACGGAGTTTGGTTACGAGGAGGTGAACCCACCTCTCCTGGTCCGCGATCAAGCAGCCTATGGCACTGCTAACCTGCCAAAGTTTGCCGAAGATTTGTTCCGTACCACCGACGGTTTCTGGTTGATCCCGACGGCTGAAATTTCGTTGACCAACCTGGTTCGAGAATCGATCCTGCGCGAAGAAGATCTGCCGCAACGCTTCACGGCACTTACACCTTGTTTTCGTTCTGAGGCGGGCTCGGCCGGTCGTGATGTGCGCGGCATGATCCGGCAACATCAGTTTTCAAAGGTGGAAATGGTTACGATCACGACGGCCGAATTGGCATTGGCTGAACATGAACGCATGACCTCTTGTGCTGAAGAAGTTTTGAAACGCCTGGGCCTACCCTTCCGTACCATGCTCTTATGTGCGGGTGACATGGGCTTTGCATCGCGCAAAACCTACGATCTTGAAGTATGGCTGCCGGGGCAGAATGCCTATCGTGAAATTTCTAGCTGTTCTGTTTGCGGCGATTTTCAAGCTCGTCGGATGAGCGCACGCTATCGGATGGCTGAGCAGAAGGGCGTCGACTACGTGACAACCCTGAATGGTTCAGGTCTTGCAGTTGGCCGTACGCTTATTGGAGTGATGGAGAACTACCAGCAGGTTGATGGGTCCATCGTCGTGCCCGACGTCTTGCTCCCCTACATGGGGGGCATTGAGAGTATCCCCGGCCCGCCATCCAATGCTTCAAGCCCCACCGGTGTTTAATAAAACGCCATAATTTTTATGTCACAGGCTGAAAGGCTGAGCACCATGCGCATTCTCGTCACGAACGATGACGGCATCAACGCCCCGGGTCTGAAGGCTCTGCGCGAGATTGCAGCTGCCCTGGGTGATGAGGTTTGGGTGGTGGCTCCTGAAATAAACCAGAGTGGTGCTGGGCATTCGTTGTCATTGCGTGAGCCCCTGCGCATGCGCAAGATTGAGGATCGCCTCTTTGCGGTTAGCGGTACGCCGACCGATTGTGTGATAATGGCGGTCCGCAAAATGATGTTCGATGCGCCACCGGATTTGGTTTTGTCGGGTGTTAATCTCGGCCAAAACCTGGCTGAGGATGTGACCTACTCGGGTACTATTGCAGCCGCTTTCGAGGGCACGAATATTGGTATTAAGTCGATCGCATTGAGCCAAGCCTATGGCTTCAGAAGTCGTGATAACACAGACTGGCGGACCTGCGTGCAGATGGCTCCGGGCCTTATTCGATCGGTATTGGAAGAAACTTGGGCACCCGGCACCCTTATGAATATAAATTTTCCCGATCGCGGGCCAGACGAGGTGGAGGGCGTGCGCATCACGACCCAAGGTAAACGAGACCAAAACCTGCTCGAAATTGATGAGCGACTTGATACCTGGGGCTCGCCCTATTATTGGCTGGGCTTTCAACGCAGACTTTCCAAGCCACCATCTGACACCGATTTGTGGGCGATTTATAACGGCTATGTCTCGATTACGCCGCTGTCGTTGAACCTGACAGCACATTCGATGCACGAGCAACTCTCGCAACGCTTCCCCACGCCCTGATGAACAAATGAAACTGCGGCCTCAATGCCAATTTTTGTCTGCTGTATTCATTCTTAAAAATTACAACCTCTATGTAACCACACGACTGCTCGGTGCGCCCGGCAACACCTCGCCACCGTCATGACGCAACTCGGCCCAGTTGCCAGCACAATAGTGCGCTATGAGCATATGTTATGGTGGCAATGATGCTAGCGAGCAGGGCTTTGAGTTTTGCGGCAGAGGTGTTCTAATTTTACAGGAGAGTGTCTGGATCTCAATGCGAAGGCGTCGTGATCTTAAGGCCCTAGTGTATAGACCTTTGCATACGATGGCCGAGTAACAAGGCTGATTGGAACGCGCGCAAGCATCACAACCTTCATTATCTTAACCGTCTGTTTACCAAGGCGGCGTTTAATATGATGGAGGTATTAGAGGTGCGATATGTGGCGTAATTTGAGTTCAAGATTCCTTCCTGTAGCCAGTCCGGCAGATGGGCCAGTAGTCAGTCCGGCAGTTGGGTATGTATCAGGCATAAAGATTGTGCCGCGAGGTATAGTAATTGCCCTTGCCGTCAGTCTCTCGGGTTGCAGCGCGGATATCAAGCGCTTTAATGCTCCAGTGCTGGGGTTCGGCAAAACTTCCGCAGCATCGCCTCCTTCTCCCTTGAGCGGCGACAGGTCACTATTTGCGCAAAGGCCCCCTTCTTCTCCGGGTTTGATGCCTTCCGAACATGCGGGACCCATCCAATCAGGTCCAGTGCGAACAGGTAGTGTTACGAAGTCCAAATTGCCACCTGCCATTGGTGAACGGCGTTATCCAAAAACTCTGAATAATCGCGCAAAAACTTATGCGCCAGCTTCTGCGCCTCCAGTGCGCACGGCCCTTCTGTCTCCTCGCCGATCTTATCGAAATGGTTCGAAATCTTATCCGGCACCAATTGATAGGGCGCGCCAAACGATAATCTCTCCAGACAAAATTACCGTCCAGGCAGGCGATACGCTCTATGAGTTGTCACGTCGATACGGGGTGTCGGTAAGTGATATCAAAACAGCGAACGGCCTCAGAAGTAATGTGATCCAACCGGGGCAACAACTTCAGTTGCGGGCCGGACCAAAGCGCTCAATCCGGCAGCCCATCCGTCGTCAATCTCGCGCGACTGGCAAGCATGTAACGCCTCGTGACAACCGGCTCCCTCTAGGCTCGACCTATACCGTGCGTTCAGGCGACAGCATTTATGCTATTGCACGTCGTAACGGCTTGAAGTCGGAAACGTTGCTTCGGATTAATGGCATTCGGGACGCTCGCCGGCTTCGTCCTGGTATGGTTTTGAAGCTTCGGGAGAATAGTGTCGGTCCATCTTATCGACAGGCTGAGCGTGATCTTCCGAGAGAGCAAGTCACCAAAGAACGACCCAGTCGCCCGGGTGCCTTTGCAAAGAAGCCTCGATTTGAATCTGGCGGCGCGCAACCGCGGATTATAAATTCGCGGCGCGTTACTTCAATGCCGATCCCTCTCAGCAGCTCCCCCGCGTCGATTAACTCGCGCCTTCCAGGTACAAAAGTTGCCAGTGCTTCGCCGGGTTTGCAGCGTACGATCGGTACTGGCAAGTTCCGTTGGCCAATTCGTGGGCGCATCGTCCGCGGTTTTGGTAAGCGCGCTGATGGCACCAACAACGATGGTATCGACATTGCTGTGCCTCCTGGAACAGAGGTGCATTCTGCTGAGTCCGGCGTAATTGCCTACGCGGGTGATGAACTAAAAGGCTATGGCAATCTTATTCTGGTCCGGCATGAAGGTGGCTGGGTCACGGCTTATGCTCACAACAAGCAACTTTTCGTGAGGCGCGGGGACACAGTGCAGCGTGGCCAGGTTATCGCGAAGACGGGCAAGACAGGCAACATCCGCCGGCCGATGCTGCATTTCGAATTGCGCAAAGGCGCGCGGCCAGTTGATCCGCTCCCGCATCTTGAGCGGCCTTAGCTGTGAAGCCGCAAGAAGGTTGTTCGCGGTTAGGGCGAGGCGGCTGATGGGTGATTTTTGCCGAGACCGGTCGCTGCTTTAGGTCGAAGCGCGTCTCCTGCCCATCAGGTAGCGCTCATTCCAAGTGGAGAGGTTGACCAAGCCGGCCCGCCAGATCTTGGATATATTGCCATGCGACCCGGCCCGAGCGGCCACCGCGCGTTGTTGACCACTCAAGGCAGTCACGGCGCAACTCATCAGGCTCAATCTTTAGTTCAAAATGCGCCACATATCCGTTGATCATATCGAGATACTGATCCTGCGTGCCGTTGTGGAACCCGAGCCACAAGCCAAACCGATCTGATAACGATACTTTTTCCTCTACAGCCTCTGAGGGGCTTATCGCGGTGGAGCGCTCATTTTCCATCATGTCACGAGGCATCAGATGCCTCCGGTTTGAGGTCGCATAAAACACTACGTTTGTCGGACGACCTTCGATGCCGCCGTCTAACACTGCCTTCAGAGATTTATAACTGGTGTCGTCATGAGAGAAGGAAAGATCGTCACAAAACACAATGAAGCGATGGTGCGATGTGCGCATCAAGGCGAGGGCTCGAGGCAGTGTATCAATATCTTCCCGGTGAATTTCCACAAGTTTCAGATCGGGTGTGCCAGGCGCGCCAAGCTTTAGGTTGTGGCGTGTCTGGGCATGGCCTGCCTTTACAAGGGATGATTTGCCCATTCCGCGCGCGCCCCAAAGTAATGCGTTGTTGGCTGGCAGCCCTTGGGCAAATCGCTGGGTATTCTCGGCCAACTGGTCCGCAGCCCGGTCAATGCCCTTTAAAAGTGCCAGTGGAATGCGGTTGATGTGTGGTACAGCCATGAACCCGTCGGGTTCCGTCTGCCAGATGAAGCCGTCCGCCCCATCAAAATCGGGTTTCGAGGCAGTGGGGGGCGCCAATCGTTCCAAAGCCGCGGCAATACGTTCCAAAAGTTCAATCTTGGCAGCGTTCATGGGTGTTCCATATGAAAATTCAGAGGTAATAGCTAGCTGAGGCTGGCCAATTTGGAGATATAACCCATCAAGATGTATAATGGGGGATGGTGCGGCGAAAGGTCGAAACTGTTGCAATCGAAAGGCGAATATCTATAGTTACTAAATCGATTTCCGGCGCGCCCGTCCCGCGAATTTGAATGCGTGGGCGAGGGGCGCTGTTTTGCGTGTAACGACAAGGTGAATAGCACCCATGACCATCACACCCTTATATGCTGCTGTTGGCGCTGGAGGTAGCGACTTCCTGCTGCAATTGATGCCGATCCTGCTAATGATCGTTATCTTCTACTTTCTGCTGTTTCGCCCTCAGCAGCAACGCATGAAAACACATCGTGAAATGGTCGCTAATATTCGGCGCGGCGATACGGTCGTCACTGGTGGTGGGATCGTTGGCAAGGTTTCTCGTGTTAAAGACGATAGTGCCGAAGTTGAAGTTGAAATCGCTGAAAATACACGTATTCGGATTATGCGCGCCACCATCACCGAGGTTCGCGCCAAGAACGAACCTGTCAATGATAATTCTTGATCGCTAACCTACTAAGTACCAAGTACCAAGTAGCAAGTAGCAGATTAGGCAATTCCGCCCTTCTGCCCTCACCCGTCTGCCGAACCTCGAACGCCGTGTCGAAACTGGGCAAACAAAGGCCTGAGACCTGATGCTCCATTTCTCGCGTTGGAAGATAGTCGCGATCGTTCTGACGATCATAGCCGCCATCGTCTTTGCGCTGCCTAACCTGTTTTCCAAAGCCACCGTCAGTGCTTGGCCACGTTGGATTCCGCAAAAACAGCTCGCCCTGGGGCTTGATCTGCGTGGTGGTGCGCATTTGCTCTACGAGATGAACATCACGCAGCTCCGGCAAAATATGCTGAAGAACCTCCGGGCAGATGTTCGTAAGAAATTAAGTGATGCAAACATAGGCACTGTCGGGACCGGGATTGTCAGTAACGGGGTGCAGACACGCATTGGACGCGCCTCTGATATTGCCAAAGCGATGAAGGTCGTTGAGCAACTAGCGGCACCGATTGGGGGTAACTTCCTTAGTGGCAATGATACCCGCACCCTTAAAGTAGAGCAGCGTGGAACGCAGGTCATCCGTGTCACTCTTACCGACTCTGGCGTTACCACTCGGGTAACTGAAGCGCTTAGTGGTGCCATAGAAACAGTCCGAAAACGAGTTGATGAATATGGTACAACCGAGCCAATTATCACTCGCCAGGGCGCAAACCGCATCCTTGTGCAGGTTCCAGGTGTCCATGATACACAGAAGTTGAAAGCCCTGATTGGCAAGACCGCCAAGCTTGATTTCTACGAAGTCCACCCAACGGGTGTGAGTTTGGCCTCGCCGCGAGCTCCATCTGGCGATTATCGTTCTTTCCCGGCCTCGGATGAGTCTGATGCTCCCGGCCGGTTCTATTTTCTAAAAGAGCCACCCGTGGTGCGGGGCGATCAACTCAAAACAGCGTCTCAGGGCTTTGATCAACGTACCAACGAACCTTTGATCCTGTTTACGTTTAACCAGGAGGGAGCACGTGCTTTCGGTCAGTTTACAGCCAGCAACGTGAACCGGCCGTTTGCCATCGTTCTGGATGGTAAGGTGGTGTCTGCGCCAAATATCCGTGAGCCTATTTTAGGTGGTTCGGGCCAAATTTCCGGTGGCTACACAGTGCAGTCTGCAAACGAATTGGCCATCCAGCTGCGCTCTGGCGCATTGCCCGCTGATTTGACGGTTGTGGAAGAACGCACCGTTGGTCCATCCCTTGGTGCCGATAGTATTGAGTCTGGCCGTCTCGCAGGCATTGTCGGCGCTGTCCTGACGATCATCTTGACTGTCTGGATTTATGGCACCTTCGGCATTATTGCGGCCCTTGGTCTGGTGCTCAACGGTATTATCATTGTGGCTCTGATGTCAGTGATTGGCTCGACGCTGACTTTGCCGGGCATTGCCGGCTTAGTCTTGACTATTGGCATGGCTGTTGATGCGAACGTTTTGATATTTGAACGCATCCGGGAAGAACTGCGTGGCAGCAAAACCGCTATCGTGGCTATTGATTCAGGCTTTAGCCGCGCAATGGTAACCATTCTTGATAGTCAGCTCACCACCTTGGCTGCAGCGATCATTATGTTTTGGTTGGGTGCCGGACCAATTCGCGGTTTTGCTGTGACGTTGTCGCTCGGTATTTTCACCTCGATCCTAACTGCGGTGACGATTGTGCGCTTCTTCATCGCTATGTGGATACGTAGTAAGAAATCAGCGTCGCGCGATATCGACGTTCCCATCTAGCTAACCCATCTTTTCGAAATTATGCCTGCCCTTCGGGGCGCTGATAAAAGACCAACACGAACGGAAAACAATAATGATTGGGTTGCCGCATATAAAGGGCCGAAATCTGATCAAGCCAGGCATTTCATTGCCGCTGATGTCGGTGTCGAAGGTTTGTTTCTTCGCCTCCCTCGGCGCAATGCTTGCCTCGCTTTTGCTGTTTATGTTTGTGGGGCTCAACTACGGCGTCGACTTCAAGGGTGGCACCATGATTGAGGTGCAAGTCAAAACCGGCACAGCCAATATCCCTGATATCCGCAGCAAAGTTTCAGGCTTAGGACTTGGTGATGTGCAAATCCAAACATTCGGGACCGATAAAGATGTTTTGATCCGCGTTGAGCAACAATCAGGTGGTGAGAAGACGCAGCAGGCAGCATTGTCAAAGGTGCTAGACGCGCTCGGCGACGATTATGTTCGCCGCCGTGTTGAGGTGGTCGGGCCTGCCGTATCAAGTGAATTGCGGACTACTGGTTTGATTGCGGTTTTGTGCTCGATCCTGGCAATCATACTCTATGTCTGGTTCCGATTTGAGTGGCAGTTTGCTGTCGGAGCAGTGGTTGCTCTCACGCACGACGTTTTGGTTACTGTAGGTGTGTTCTCAATTTTTCAACTCGATTTCGATCTTTCGACAGTGGCCGCGTTGCTCACCATTCTAGGCTACTCAGTCAACGATACCGTTGTGGTATCGGATCGAATACGAGAGAATTTGCGGCGGTTTAAACGCATGAATCTGGATGATCTGCTTAATCTTTCGCTCAATGAAACATTGTCCAGAACGCTGATGACTAGCTTGACGACCCTGGTCGTGCTGGTTGCACTGTTTGTGCTTGGCGGGGCTGTGATCCGCAACTTTACCTTTGCCATGATGTTTGGAGTTATAGTTGGTACCTACTCCTCCGTTTTCATTGCCGCGCCCTTACTTTCCTACCTGGGTGTGAAGCGTGATTGGTCCGGTCTCAATCAAGGTGAGGGTTCGACCGCAAAGCAGTAGGCGGCGCTGAATTTAATAGAGATGGCTGAATCAGAAAAAATCCCATCCTATCCGCAACAGGTTCCGATTGACGCTTACGGAAATGGTGGCTTTCGTTTTGCTGATATGAGCCACCGCGGCTCTCTTTTGTGTCTTCCAGACGGAATGCACGGTTGGGACATAGCGACTCCCGATGCGCTGACACCGGAAAGTTTCCGGAAAGTCATAGAGATACTGCAACCGCCAGCTTTTCTACTGTTGGGAACCAGCACCGAACAAGTATTTCCCAGTTTGGAAACCCGCCGGTTGTTTGCTGATGCGGGTCTTGGTCTGGAAGTCATGACAACTGGTGCTGCCTGCCGTACCTACAATGTGTTGCTCGCCGAACATAGATCGTTGGGTGCAGCCTTGATTGCTGCTCCGTGACAGAGATACCCGCTACCCCGGAACCTAATGATGGGTATTCAGGCGCAACCTGGAATAATGTTCGGAAATCTGCTCGCAATACTAATTATGATTGGTATGTGGCGGCCCTTCTGTCACCTCGTAGAGCGCGCTTTAATCTCATGACCTTGGCCGCATTTGCGGGTGAGGTCGCCCGGATTCCGGGCCTGGTCCGTGAGCCGATGATGGGTGAAATTCGCCTCCAATGGTGGCGGGATGCCTTGGAAAGACCGGCGTTTGAGCCAACAGGTAATCCTGTCGCAGACGCGCTCCGTCAAGTCATGGCATCAAGGAAACTGCCGGTGGGGCTGTTGGTTGGTATCATTGATGCCCATGAAGCAGAACTCAAGCCCGATGGGCTGGCAGATCAAAATGCATTGGATCACCATTTCATTAAATCCTATGGAGCGCAGATTGCTCTTGCTGCTCGTGTTTTAGAAACCCACAACAATCGATCAGCCCTGCAAGACCTACCGGACATTGGGATTTTCCCCAGTCTAGCAGCAACTGCTGGGCGGGCTTATGGGCATGCCATGTTGGCTGCCAATCTAGCACGCTCTTATCGAGGTGGGGTGGAACCTCTGCCAACCGATAGACTCAACCGGTCGCGCGCCGAAGCCAGAGATGCGCTGTTCACATTGCAGGGCGAGGCCCTAACAATTGGCAAGCATCTTCGACCTGCTCTATTGCCAGTTGCTTTGGTTGGTTTTTATCTGCAGGCCTCAGAACACCATATGTCGGGGGATGCCAAATCGAATTACGGCGCGCGGTATGAGGTCTCGGAATTGTCAAAGACGTGGCGCATGTTGATGGCCTATTGGCTGGGGCGAGTTTAGCATGCGCAGGCAGCGTGCCAGGCTAGGTTTGCTCAGTCAGATGCGCGGAATAGGTTGGGGGTGGCTTAATGCAGAAGTTTATCGCGCTGGCCGTTATTAACTTGGTGATGCTAACGGGCATTGCTTCATCTCCATCAGCTTTGGCCAGTGCTACCATTCACTGGAAAGTAGAAAACCCATTCCGACTATTTACTGATTCCAGGGACACAGCACTTCACAGAGAAGCTTATGAGGCTCTTAAACTTGAAGAGCGCGCAACACCCATTTTAAGTACTGAGCGTGCACTAGCTAAACGTCATCCTGCCGGTTGGGCTGCAGACCTGATTAAACGTGTCTGCTGGGATGAGAAGAGCAACCGATACCGATGCCGCAAGCAGAAGAACTATATTAATCCTACGCATCATAGCACTACAGCACACGTGGAATGGGATGGCTTTGATGTTGATCCGGAAGCCACCTGCATTTGGAGATTAAGGCCGTCCTCCGCGCGCGGCCGCAGTTCGCGTCGAAGAGGTCGGAGGCGACGCAAAATGACAAGAGCCAAAAACCAAACGATAAAGCAACGTTGCAGCCTGCCAGTTACGTTGCGCATTCCTTACCCAGACGGCGCCAACCTAACCGTAACTTCTGGTAATCTAGAGCTTGCTAAAACCAGTATTGCTGTCAACGATCTGCTTATTGTCGGTCTTGGAGACAGCTTTGGTTCGGGCGAAGGTAATCCTGACAGCTCGGTTCGTTTTTCTCGAGAGCGGTCTGTATTTTATGGGCGGCTTGCCAAGAATCAAGAGTTGTCCGGCTATCCAGCTCGCGTTGGTGCGTGGCGGCATATTGGCGACCGTAAGTTCATAAAAAATGGAGCCGTCTGGCTGGACCAAGCCTGTCATCGTTCACTTTATTCTCACCAACTGCGTGCGGCCCTGCAACTGGCGATCGAGAGCCCGCATCGAGCTGTTACCTTTCTCGGCTATGCGTGCTCGGGGGCCGAGATTACGAATGGGCTTTTCATTCGATACAAGGGCAATGAGTGGGGTTCCACGTCGCCCGATCTATCGCAGATTTCAGCCGTTTCCCAGTCGCAGTGCGGCAATCAACGAGCACCGGCAAAGGACTATCCCGAGGCTTATCATATGCGCGGCGGCATACCTGATTTGCAGGGCGGCTTGGTTTTGCATAAATGTCCTCGTGGGCGAGCGCGCAAGATCGATCTGGTGATGCTGTCTGTCGGGGGTAACGATATCGGTTTTGCACGCCTAGTCGCCAACGCTATTTTGCAGGAGAGAAGCACCCTGAAGCGTCTCGGCGGTTGGTTTGGTCAAGTTTATGGTAAGTCAGACACAGTTGAGCCGCTCCGGCAACTCAAAGCGCGTTACAGATCTCTCAAGCGCGCGCTTCACAACATTCTCTACATACCTTGGGCTGAGAGCGATCGCATTATCCTCACTGGCTACCCCGGTATAGCACTTCTCAAGGATGAAGGCATGGTTTGCCCAAGTGGGCGTGCTGGAATGGAAGTGTTGTCAGAATACGCACTCAACCACAACCGCGCGCGGGATGGTGAAGAAGTGGCGGAACGCCTGCACAAGATGATGCGCCGTCAAGCTCGCCGTCATGGTTGGAGGTTTGCCGAAAGCCACCGGAAAGCTTTCCTCGGGCGAAGTATTTGTGCGGGTGGTGAAGGCCCCGATACGGCTATTGCCAATGATCTGAGGTTTCCGCGTAAAGTTGGTGGCCTTTGGAGGCCCTACAACCCAGCTGATTTTAGGCCTTACGCACAGAGGCGGCGCTGGTTCAGAACGCCAAACGATGCATTTTTGACGGGCAACTTCCATGCCACGAGTAGGCTGCTAAAGCGTGTGTTGCGTCGGAAAAGGTTGCTGTGGACGCAAGTCTTACTCGCATCGATTTACTCCGGCGCTTTCCACCCGACGGCAGAAGGCCAAGCGGCCATTGCAGATTCGGTTGCCGAACAGGCCCGTCTCGTGCTTGAGCGCTACGGCCAGGATGGCGCTGGGGAGTAGTTTTCATGCTACACGGACAACTCTCTGAGCCCCCCAACCGGTCTATTCGGCAGCAAGAGGCGATGTCGCATTCTGGCACCAAGTCGTCCAATCCTCCAGAGCACGCTTTGACATCGCATGTCTCTTGGCAATGCTGCGTGCCTTGCCTTTGAGGCGCTTGCCCTCGGCATCGGTCTTCGGCGCTTCAATTGCCAGAAATAGACCGAAATTGACATTCATCGGTTGGAAAGAACGTGGGCCTTTGGCACCGTCTATGGCAATATGGCCGCCGGTGATGTGTGCTAGAAGCGCTCCGTGCGCGGTGGTTTGTGGCGGTGAGAGGCAGCTGTTGCCAAGTCGTTCAGAAGCCGCGAATCTTCCAGCCATCAAACCACAAGCCGCACTCTCCACGTAGCCTTCCACGCCAGTAATCTGGCCTGCGAAGCGTAATCTCGGCTGTGCATTCAGACGCAACTCGTTGTCGAGAAGTTTGGGCGAATTGAGAAATGTGTTGCGATGCAGTCCGCCTAAACGTGCGAATTCAGCCTTCTCAAGCCCGGGGATCATGCGGAATATTAGTTTCTGTCCGCCATGCCGTAACTTGGTCTGAAATCCAACGATATTCCACAACGTGGCGAGCGCATTGTCTTGACGCAGTTGGACAACGGCATAAGCCCGCTCTCCATCACGATGAGGATTGGAAAGCCCTATCGGTTTCATAGGCCCAAACCGAAGTGTTTCGTGTCCGCGCTCAGCCATTACTTCAATAGGCAAACAACCGTCAAAGTAGGGGGTGTTTGTTTCCCACTCTTTGAAGTCTGTTTTGTCACCTTCGATCAGCGCATCAACAAATGCCTCATACTGCGTCTTATCAAGGGGGCAGTTGATGTAGTCGGCTTCCGTGCCGCCTGGGCCAACTTTGTCATAGCGCGACTGCTTCCACGCAACTGACATATCTATGGAATCGAAATGGACTACCGGGGCAATAGCATCAAAAAACGCCAACTCACCTTCACCTGTCAGTGCGTGAACCTGTTTGCTCAGCGCTGGTGAGGTCAACGGCCCAGTAGCTACAACAACATTGTCCCATTCCTCTGGCGGTAGGGCAGTGATTTCATGCCGCTTGATGGTGACCAGTGGATGCGCCACAAGCCTCTCTGTCACTTCGCGCGCAAAACCTTCGCGATCGACAGCAAGCGCTCCCCCCGCAGGCAGTTTGTGTGAATCCGCTGCTATCATGATCAGTGAATTAGCGCGCCGCATTTCTTCATGCAGCACGCCCACCGCATTTGCCTGGGCATCATCAGAGCGGAACGAATTCGAGCACACCAGTTCGGCAAAATCTTGGCTGCTGTGCGCCTCGGTTGACGTTAATGGGCGCATTTCGTGTAGCACAACAGGTACGCCTGCCTGGGCTATTTGCCAGGCAGCCTCGGAGCCCGCGAGGCCGGCGCCGATCACGTGGATGTCATTCAACTGTGGTTTTTGTGTCATAGAGGAGGACGCTAATTGAATTAGTATCAATCCTCAACGCTTTGTCGCGAGTCACTAACCTGATAAACATCAAAACTTGGCAACCACCAAATTCAAATTTGAATAAACGAGTGGATAGCGGGGATGGGCAGCATGCGCCGTATAATGTGGCGGAGATTGGGTTTGAATCTTTCAGTGCCAGTGGCGCTTTTTTTTACGCTGGCTGCCTGCTCTCATAACCCATCGTCCACTGCAAACGATCATTTTTCATTGTTCGATGTGCCGGCACCCAAGGGGTCGACCGTTTATGTTTGCCATTCGTATGGCTGCCGCCAGAAAACGCGCGTTAAATTTGGCAAGGCGGAAATATCAAAAATCAAAACTTTGATGGCCAAAACCGAGAAAAGTGATACGCCTAGCGAAGAACGCCGTGCAATTGCCTACGCGATTAGTTGGATGGAGCGCCACACCGGCAAGATCACAGGCACTTCGAGCGATAGGGCAGGTATGGATTTCGCAGGCTCCGGTGATCCGAGCCAGCAAGATTGCGTAGACGAAGCAACCAACACCACCAGCTACCTAAAGGTTTTGCAAAACAACGGCCTGTTGCAGCATCACCGCGTCAGTGCTCCGTTTGCCAAGGAAAATTATCTGCGCGGCATCGCTGGTTGGACCCATTGGACTGCAGTGCTGAAAGAAAAAGGTTCCAAGGAGCGCTGGGCCGTCGATAGCTGGATTTATAAAAATGGTGAAAACCCAGCCGTGGTAGAGGCCAAAAAATGGTACATCGCTGGCCTCGACACCCTTCCTAAATCTACCTTCTAGGCTGTTTTCAACTAAGTATCGAACACTGTATTTGATTTGGCTCTTGGCCAACTTTTAATATGTTCAGACCTACGTCCTATTCTACGCGCTTCCACTAAGATGGGGCAGTGATAGTGGGGCGGTGTGCCGCCGTGGGCAGAGTTGTTCCATATGGAACGGAGCGGTCTCGTATTGAGTATGTTGCGGGTGATAGGCATCGCGCGCATAGTTGCACACGGTACGAACCAAATTCATTTGAGGAAATAATGTCGTCAGAAACGGGCAAGAAGAACCCGCGCGACCGGGCGCTCAAAAAATACTCTCTGGGTGGACTTGGAAACAACGGCGCGTTCCTTTTAGTTTGCACCATGATGTTCTGGGGTGGCAACGCTGTCGCCGGTAAGTTTGCGCTCGGTCATGTCTCACCGTTTATACTGACATCATTCCGTTGGTTTATCGCGTCCGCCATTCTATTCGCATTGGCCCGGCCTCACCTCAGGCGGGATTTGCTTGTGATCCGCCAGAATGCGCTCTTCCTTTTTTTGCTCGGTGGTATCGGGTTTTCGATCTTCAATGGAATTCTCTATTCGGCTCTGAAGTACACATCTGCTCTTAATGTAACAATCCTCCAGGCCGGCATGCCAATGGTGATTTTTGCTCTGAACTTTATCATTTTCCGCATGTCTATGAGTTGGGCGCAGGCGTTGGGATATTCGATCACTCTTGGGGGCGTTCTAGTTACGGCCGCGCAGGGTGACTGGAGCCATCTGACGGATCTGGCGTTCAATCATGGCGATTTACTCATGCTCATCGGAACTGTGATTTACGCATCGTATTCAGTTGCCTTGAGATCGAAACCAGCGATCCATTGGTTAAGCTTCCTGGCTGTGCTTGTTTTCTCCGCGGCCTTAGTCTCTCTCCCCCTTGTGGCCTTTGAGGTGGCCACCCAAACAGCCATTTGGCCCACAGATACGACTGCCTGGATTGTGATCCTTTACACGACGATTTTTCCTTCAGTGATTGGTCAGGGGCTCTTTATTCGCGGCAATGAACTATTAGGGAGCAATGCAGCGGGGCTCTTTCTAAATCTAGTGCCAATCTTTGGCGCTGTGTTCTCGGTCATTCTACTGAATGAGACGTTTCACATCTACCACGCTGTGGCTATGGGAATGGTGATCGGTGGCATTCTCATTGCACAACGGCTGAATTCGTTAGCTCGATGACTGTGCTTCACACAGTGAGGCGCACCGAGTGTGAGACACCCGGTGCCAAGATACGATGCTGCTCAAAAGCGCGTTGCTGAGTCAGGAAGATCGGTCTTCGGCCAGCATTTCATAGATTGCCGAGAAATCTTTATCGCCAGCCCCACTGTTGACCATCATTTGGTACATCGCTCGGGCTTGCGCGGCCAGTGGTGTTGCCACGCCAGCGGTTTGCGCTGCCTGTTGAGCAAGCGTCATATCCTTGGTCATCAGCCTGGCGGCAAAGCCTGCCTTATAATTTTGATTGGATGGGGCAGTGCTAACCAGACCCGGCACTGGGCAATAGCTGTTTAATGCCCATGATTGGCCCGATGATTTGGAGATCACATCAAAAATCACCTGAGGATCTAGACCAAGCTTTTGACCCAGCACAAACGACTCACACAACACTGCCATGTTGGTTCCCGCCACCATGTTGTTGCAGATTTTTGCCGCTTGCCCGGTTCCAGCCGGTCCTGCATGAATGATGTTTTTGCCCATCGCCTCAAGAATCGGTTTTGCGCGATCGAATGCCTCCTTTGTACCGCCGACCATGAAAGTCAGCGTGGCCGCTTCAGCAGCCGGAACTGCACCTGATACCGGGGCATCAACCATTTGGTAGCCAGCCGCCGTTGCAGCTTGGTTGACCGCGCGAGAAGTCTCAACATCGATGGTGGAGCTATCAATTAGCAGTGTGTCTTTGCTCGCATGCGAAAGGATGCCTCCATCATCCAGATAGGCTGAACGCACCTGCGGCCCGGCAGGGACCATTGTCATGAGAAAGTCGGCACTATCAAGCACTGCTTCAAGCCCATTGCCAACGCGTCCTCCGTCTTTCGTGAACGCTTCTCGCGCGGCGGGTGAAAGGTCCCAGCCTATAACTTCATGTCCTGCCTTCGCCATATTCAGCGACATTGGGCGGCCCATGTTGCCAAGTCCAACCACTGCAATTTTTGTCATGTTATTTCCCTATTGTGCCCGGATGTCTCGCCGGGATTTATTATTTCACTTGGTGATTGCGACCGTCTCTGTCTGTTTATGTAAGAGGCGCTTACTTGTCTGGGGTCTTGTGCCGACTAGAAAACTAACCGCGTTTGACCGCGGTTCCATCAAGCCTACATGGTAGAATAGTATCAGCAAACTGCGGTCACTTGGATTTGAACAGTAGAGGCGCAGGACACGCTTGAAAGACAAGAACGCATTTGCAGATGGGGTGGGGCAGAGACGGGATGTTAGGCTGGAAATAAATTCACTTGGACAATAACCTTCGGCATTTCAGAATGTGTGGCCTTAGGCATATCAGAACAGTGTGGCTGAGACGTACGAGCCAGCTATGAGGCGACTGAGAAAAACAAGGGAAGAGATCATGCAACAGACGCCGGTCTTGGGGAATTTAGACAGTCTTGCACGTTGTCGATTAGCCCACCTTCCGACTCCCATTGAGGCGATGCCGAACCTAACTGCGGCAGTGGATGGTGCGACATTGCTGGTTAAGCGTGACGACTGCACAGGATTGGCATTCGGAGGCAATAAAATTCGCCAATTGGAGTTTTATCTTGGCGAGGCTATGCAGCAAAAAGCCGATACAATTCTGATCACAGGTGCTGTGCAATCAAACTTTGTCCGTTCAGCCGCTGCAGCAGCGGCCAAGTGTGGTATGGGCTGCCATGTCCAACTCGAAGAACGTGTGCCTAATCCCTCCGAAGTTTATCGTCGTTCCGGAAATGTGCTGCTCGATCAAATTCTGGGTGCCAAGGTTTACTCCTATCCCAGCGGCGAAGATGAGGCAGGCGCCGATCGCAAGCTAGGCGAAATTGCAAGGCAACTAACCTCCGAAGGCAAGAAACCCTACATTGTGCCGCTTTCGCCAGGCCATCCTCCGCTCGGTGCGCTGGGGTATGTCGATGCGGCTCGCGAGCTGGTCGGTCAACTCAGACAGTCAAGGCAATCGATTGATGAAATTGTCGTGGCCTCGGGCAGCGGCAGCACCCATGCAGGATTGTTGTTTGGGTTGAAGGCACTGGGGTGTGATGCCAGGGTTCATGGTGTTTGCGTTCGTCGGTCGGCAGAATTGCAAGCTCCGCGCATTATTGATCACTGCGCGAAAATTGCTGCACTTCTTGGTTGTCCAAATCCAGTTGCCGACGCGGATGTACTGGTGGATGATTGGACTCTGGCCCCAGGGTATGGTCGGATGAATAAAGCTGTGGCTGACGCCATCTGTCAGGCAGCTCGAACCGAAGCCTTGATGGTTGATCCCGTCTACACTGGCCGTGTCGTAGCCAGCACTATCGCAATGGCTCGGCAATTGCGTTCTGACAAAACGATGTTGATAATTCACACGGGTGGTTCACCGGCAATTTTTGCCTATGAGCCAGAACTGATCGACGTTACAGCCTCCGCTTAAGGGTGGTTTGTTGGTGTTCCTGGCATGGCGCGATCAAATGCATGGAACAGCAGCTCAGATTTCGCATGTAATTGGGTCGAACAAAGCAACCTTATTTCGTGGGCATTCAAAATTAATATCTTGGTAGATGTTAGATCTTGCGCCTGAATAATTTTATATCAACTGGTTTTGTGCGACGTAGCACACGAGCGATTGATCGTGGCGCTCTGATTTCGATGAAGTGCACGGTTTGATCAACACGGGACCAACGCTGCCGGGCTCCTGCCAGCACTCGAGTGGCAACCCGGCTGTGGGTTAGCAGTATGGTACATCCAATCGCAATCATCGGCGCGCCAAATGGGATAGGCAGCGGAAAAACGACCAGGCCAACGCCAATAAGTATGATGGCCAAAGTGATATAAATCATATGCTTCATAGCGCGTACCTTTAGCGCAAACGGAGATGCCCCGAAAATCTGCTAGCTTATCGAATGCTAACTAGGTTTTGTTGGCTGTCGAGGCTGTCGAGGCTGTCTGGGCAGGGCAAGATAACACATCGAGCGTAAATGAACTCACGTTGTGTAGGTTTCATTCTCCCGCAATATACCATTGAAAGCTTGGCGGAATGAATCGGGAATTGTTAGA
>Ga0209345_10002079_pt1 | contig 22838 bp, 34 predicted proteins | sample Cruoilmetagenom7_FD_187294 | JGI IMG/M metagenome (GOLD analysis project Ga0209345, IMG submission 187294) | Oil polluted marine microbial communities from Coal Oil Point, Santa Barbara, California, USA - Sample 7 (SPAdes) (version 2) | ecosystem: Environmental > Aquatic > Marine > Oil seeps ...
ATCTCAGCGAGCTGTGTCCCGGGAACATATGAGGACTTCGTCAAATTCGTGGTTCCTGAGCTGCAAAAGCGCGGCCTTCACCAAAAAGACTACATCGGCGAAACCATGCGCGAAAACCTCGGTCTGGCCCGTCCAGAAGTCGGCGGCTGGAAGAAGCGCGTCGCTTAAAACAAATACCAGCGCCCGCATTTGCGGGCGCTGCGATCGGCGTCAGCATTACGCAATTAATGGCAGCAGCCCGCCCAAAAACACTAATCGGCATCACCTCTCCGGGAGAAACCCTATGCCCACCATCCAATCAGCCCCCTTGCGCTCAATCATCGAGAAGCTGCTCATAGGTGCTGGCGCCACACTAGAGGAAGCGCCAATCGTCGCCCGTCACTCGGTGGCTGCCAACCTCGCCGGACATGACTCCCACGGCGTCATCCAGATCCCGATTTACATTGACCGCATTGCCCAGGGCCACATCGTCCCCGGCGCAAAATTCGAGATCAAACAAGAAACTCCGACGACAACCGTGGTTGATGGGCATTGGGGCTTTGGCTACGCGGTCAGTGAACGCGCTACGAAAATGACCATCGAGAAAGCAAAAACCTCAAACGTCGCTGCCACCACTATTGTCCGCCAGAGCCACATCGGCCGCGTTGCGGCCTACCCATTGATGGCTGCCCGCGAAGGCATGATCGCCATTATGACGGCTGACTCAGGCCGCGGCCCCAAACACGTCGCTCCCTTCGGCGGTCGCGAAGCCCGCCTCGGCACCAACCCAATTTGCATCGCAGTGCCCGCCGATCTGGAAGCCCCCCTGGTTGTCGACATGGCAACCTCAGCCGTAGCCGCCGGAAAGGTCAAACTCGCGCAAGCTAAGGGCTCCTCTATTCCCGAAGGCTGGGTTGTTGACGGGCAAGGCCGCCCGACAACAGACCCCAACGACTATGGCAAAGGCGGCGTGCTGTTGCCATTAGGCGGTCCCGAAGGCCACAAAGGTTACGGCTTGGGCTCCATGGTCGAAATCCTCTCAGCGCTTTTGCCGGGCCTCGGCTTCGGCGTCGAACCCACCGGCCGCCACAACGACGGTTGCTTCCTTGCCGTCTTTAACGTCGAAGCCTTCCGTCCTCTGGCTACCTTTAAAAAAGAAGTGGCTGAATTCGCCCATTATCTCAAAGATACCAAACCCGCCGACGGCTTCACTGAAGTCCTCTACCCTGGCGAGATCGAACTCAACCGCGAGAAAGAACGTACCCGCGACGGCATCGACGTGGACGACAAGACCTGGGGCAAACTCATGGACCTTGGCGATAAGTTCGGGATCCGCGACCAACTCGAAGGTGCCGACAAATAGCCAGGCAAAAACCGATGTCACTAAATGCAACTGAAAGCTCCGTGAGGCGCCAAATAGCCCTTATTCTCACCGCATGGGGCATGCCGCAAAATCTCATCGAAACGACCACTGAAGTCATGGTCGAAACCGATTTGATGGGAGTGGACTCGCACGGCATTTCAATGCTCATGCAGTACGAGCAGAAAAACCGCGATGGCCGGCTTAACCTTCAAGCTCAGCCACAAATTGAAATGGAAACCCCGGTTGTCGCTAGGTTGAACGCCGGCGCGAACCTTGGCCATCCAGTGTCGGTCCAGGCAATGAATCTCGCCGTCGACAAGGCGTTGACCATGGGCATAGGTCTCGTCACTGTGCGCAATTCCCATCACTTCGGTGCCGCCGGCTACTACGCCCGTATGGCCACCAAACGCGGCGCCATCGGCATCGTCACTTCCACCGCACGAGGCATTGTTGTGGTCCCCACTCGCTCAGCCAAACCCGTACTTGGAACCAACCCTATTGCCATAGCTGCCCCCTCCGGCCGCAACTCGCCTTTTGTTCTGGACATGGCCACCAGCACGATCGCTGCGGGCAAACTAAAGGTCTACGGCTTCCAAAACAAACCCCTGCCCGATGGCTGGGTGGCAGACGGCGAAGGCAAATCCCTCAACGACGGCAACGTAGCCTACGACATGTTTCTCGGCCCCAAAGCCAGCGGTTACGGCGGGCTCACCCCAATCGGTGGCACACCAGAGTTATCAAATCACAAAGGCTATGGTCTCGGCCTCACAGCGCAAATTCTTGCAGGTGTCCTCACCGGGTCCAACTTCGCCCCACGCGACCGCCCCACCGAAGCCCCCGACGCGCCTGAGAACATTGGCCACTTCTTCATGGCCATCGATCCGAAAATGTTTCGCGCAGCCGGCGAATTTGAGAGCGAACTCGACGGCATCATAGATTTTCTCCATGCTACCGAACCGAGCTCTCCCGAGCAGCCCGTCCTAGTTCCTGGCGACCCGGAAGACGCCAAACGCGCCCTTCGCCTCAAAGGCGGCATTCCCATCCCCGATGCCCTGGCCGAACACATCCAGGCCGTCTCGAAACGATCCGGCGTTGAATATGTACTTGAGCCAAATCCGACTTGATAGAGTTATTGGACTTCTGTCCGATCGAATAATTTTGTTCTATCATTCAAAAAACAAAGCATCGCTATTCGACTACTCGGATCGAACGGATAGAGCCCCCAAAAACCAATCATTGAGGCCCGCGCAATGACATCCATAGAACCTACCGACGAAACTCTAGGTGCCACCGTTCACGGCCTAGATCTGGCAACCCCAATCGATGATAGAGATTTCAGCCTCATCCTCCATGCGTTGGGCGAGCATGGCGTCCTGCGTATCCCGAACCAATCGTTGACCCCTGAAACTCATAAGGCCTTTGCCCAGCGCTTCGGCTCACTCGAAATCAACGTGGCCTCCGGTCCTTATACAGAACCCGGCCATCCCGAAGTAATGATTCTCTCAAACATGAAAAAAGATGGCAATCCACTGGGCCTGGGTGACGCGGGCCAGGGTTGGCATACTGACATGTCTTATTCTAGCGAAATCGCCTTTGCCAACGTCCTCTACGGCATCGAAATCCCCCACCGCGACGGCAACCCCCTGGGTGGCACGCAGTTCGCCAACATGCACCAAGCCTACGACACACTTCCCCAAGAGCTGAAAACCAAACTCGAAGGCGTCACCGCCACCCATGATTTCGAAAAATTCTGGGAAATGATGCGCCAAAGACCCGGCAGCACGCGCGGACCGCTGACCCAGCAACAGCGCGCACAAAAGCCGCCCGTCTCCCATCCCGTCTTTCTGGTCCATCCGATTACCGGACGCAAAGTCCTCTACTGTAATTCAGGCTATGCCACAAAGCTCGACGGCTTCCCAAAGAGCGAAAGCGACGAAATCCTTGATCTCCTTTTCACCCACCAACTCCGCGAGGATTTCGTTTATACTCACCACTGGCAGCAAGGTGATCTTCTCATTTGGGAAAACATCGGCACAATTCATAACGCACTCCCCGATTATAACGAGACCGAACATCGCTACGTCCGCCGCTGCCAGGTAATGGCCGATAAAATATTCGACCCGGCCTTCACAGCTTTCGCACGCGCCTAAAACCCGGCCAATGCCTCAGGCAAAACAGCACCGTGATGAAGCCTGACGAAAATCATGTTCTTAATGCCCGCTCATTATAGAGCCACAAACAATCCGGCCACCGCATAGCCACTCCAGCAAAGGAAACGCGCCTTGAAACCACCACTCCGCGCCTTAGCCACCACCGGCCTTCTGGGATACGGCTACACCGAGGAAGCCTTCCACCGTGCCGTCTCACTCGGTCTCGACTTCATCGCCGCCGACGCCGGCTCGATGGACCCCGGCCCTCACTACCTCGGCGCGGGCATCCCCTTCGTCACTCGCACAGCCATCAAGCGCGACCTCAGCTTCATGCTCGATGCTGCCATCGAGCAAAACATTCCCCTGCTGCTTGGCTCCGCAGGCGGCGGCGGCAGCGCCCCACAAGTCGCCATAGTCCGCCAAGTCATTGAAGAACTTGCAGCTGAAAAAGGCCATCATTTTAAGATGGCGGTCATCCATGCTGATCAAGATAACGAAACGCTGAAAGAAGCCAACCGCGCCGGCCGCATCCAGCCGTTGGGCCCGATTGACGACCTCACCGACGAATCCATCGATGAGACCCACCGCGTGGTCGCCATGATGGGCGTCGAGCCATTCCAAAAAGCGCTCAACGATGGCGCCCAGGTTGTCGTAGCCGGCCGCGCCACAGACGCTTCGATCTACTCCGCCATCCCCCTTATGCGCGGCTATGATCCGGGCCTCGTCTGGCACATGGCCAAAATCATTGAGTGCGCGGGCCAGGTCGTCTCCCCCCGCACCGGTTCCGACAGCGTTGTCGGCACCCTCAACGAAGATCATTTCTTGGTTGAACCCGGCCACCCCGACAAACGCTGCACACGCATGAAAATTGCAGCCCACACGCTCTATGAGAACCCCAGCCCTTATTATCTGGAAGAGCCCGACGGCACCTTGGTCACGATAGATTCAAGCTACGAGCAGGTCTCCGACCGCGTCGTCAAAGTTTCCGGCAGCCGCTTTGAGCCCTCAAAGCGCTACACCGTAAAATTGGAAGGCGTTCGCGCTGGTGGCTTTCGCACGGTGTTCTTCGCCGGTGTCCGCGACCCAATCCTGATCTCGGTCATCGATGAGTTCGTTGCCACATGCCATAAGCACGTTGCCAATGAAGCCAAAGGCCTTGGCATATCACCTGACAGCTACCGGCTGAACATCAAGGTCTATGGCCAAAACGCCACCATGGGCCCCCGCGAACCCATGAAGCACGCTACACCACACGAGATTGCCCTGTTGGCCGATGTCACCGCAGATAATGAAGACCTGAGCCGCGCCGTTATGGCCAAAGCCCGCTTCGCGCTATTGCACACAGATTTCCCCGGCAGAAAATGCATTTCGGGCAACCTGGCAATTCCGTTCTCCCCCTCCGACATCGCCGTTGGCCCCACCTACGAGTTCAACATTTGGCACGTTATGGAAATCAATGATCCGCTAAAACCGTTCCCAATTGAAATGGTGGAGGTCTGAACATGGCACAATTAATCGACCTAGCCGACGTCCTGCGCTCTAAGAATGCCGGCGCCCTTCTTGTCACCCTCGATTTAATTTTTGAGAATGAAGACACCTACCGCAAAGTTCGTGACAGCGGCGTCATAACACCCGAACTGATCGCCACCCGCTACGGCGTTTCGCAAAACGAAGTGACGATTGTCCCCTATGACGTGGCCTACGCCATTAAGATAACCATCCCGCGCCTCTATATATCAGGCCAGTTTGGCGATTCCGACATCTACGGTGCCCAACAACACGCACCATTGATAGATATCGAAATCCCGGACTGAAAGATCCACTCGCAATGAAATCAAAAAGCGTGGCGCGTTAAGACGTGCCACGCTTGCGCCTCAACCCATCCCAGTAGGCAAGCCGCTTGCGGATTTCGCGCTCAAAACCCCGCTCTGGCGGATCATAAAACTGCATCGGCTCCATCTCATCGGGAAAATAGTTCTGGCCTGAAAAACCTTCCGGCGCATCATGATCATAAGCGTAACCCTCGCCATATCCCTGATCCGCCATCAGCGAGGTCGGCGCATTTAGAATATGCTTCGGCGGGCTCAGGCTACCCTCGGATTTGGCCACTCGCATGGCCCCCTTGTAGGCGATATAAACCGCGTTCGATTTCGGCGCTGTCGCCAGATAAACCACTGCCTGAGCTAGTGCCAATTCACCTTCGGGCGAACCAAGAAAATCAAACGTGTCCTTGGCCGCCAGCGCCTGCTGCACAGCCTGCGGATCAGCAAGCCCGATGTCTTCAATCGCCATCCGCACCAACCGACGCGCAATAAAGAGGCGATTCTCACCTCCCTCCAGCATCCGCGCCAACCAATAAAGCGCCGCATCCGGGTCAGAACCCCGCACCGACTTATGCAAAGCCGACACCAGATTGTAGTGTCCATCACGCCCCTTGTCGTAAATTGGCGCACGCCGCTGCACGAGCTTCATCAGCCCATCGCGATCAAGGTCCTCCTCCCCTTCTTTGGTTGCGGCAAAAATCTCTTCAGCGAGATTCAACGCCGCCCGCCCGTCACCGTCGGCAATTGCCGCACATGCCTCGCGGGCATCTTCACCTAGAGGCAACCGCCTCCCCTCTTCTTTTTCCGCACGTTTGAATAACTCGTTCATCGCCTCCGCATCGAGCCGCTCAAACACCAATACAGATGCACGCGACAACACCGCTGAATTTAGTTCAAACGACGGATTCTCAGTCGTTGCACCAACAAGCGTAATCGTGCCGTCTTCCATGTGCGGCAAAAAACTGTCCTGCTGGGAGCGATTGAATCGATGGATCTCATCGACAAACAATAACGTTCCTCGTCCCTGTTCACGACGCGCCTTGGCTCTATCGAACGCCTTGCGCAAATCCTGCACGCCGGAAAAAATCGCTGACAGCTGCTCAAATTCCAACGATGTTTGATTGGCAAGCAATCGCGCAATTGTTGTTTTTCCAGACCCAGGCGGTCCCCAAAGGATCATGCTTTGCAAACGCCCACGATTGAGCATTGCTGTCAGAATCCCCCCCGGCCCGACAAGATGATCCTGGCCCACAACATCTGCCAATGATTTTGGACGCAGCCGATCAGCCAGAGGTTGCGGAGCACCCTGTTCAAGCCCAGCAGCTTCAAAAAGATTACTCATTTGCCTATTTTTTAGAACTATCGCCAACCGCGCGACGCCCGAACACCAAAAGCAGCAGCCCGCACAGCAAAGCTACAATACCTCCGCTGCCAAGCACATGGAAGCGCGCCAACATCCCCACCTCAAGCCGCGCCGCGTCAGGAACCACAACAGGCATCGCTTCCGCTTGCCCCTTTATATAGCGAATAGGAACAGCCAGAATGAGGAGCTTCTTCTCTTTCACGATTCTGTCACCAAAGGCGCGGGTAACTGGAACCTCACGCGCTTTGTACAGCTTCCCTCCATCATCCTTCCACGATAGATTGAGCACAACCGTCGCGAGCCCCTTCGTATGGGTGCGTTTGGCACTCTCGACCCGTGCAACTGCATCAGCCCCGTTCTTGCTCACATTTCCAATATGCTGTGCGCCTTGCCACGCCAAACCGGCAGCAACCAAACCTGCAATCCCGGCAGCAAGCAGAACCCACCTCATCCAATCAACGATCCACCGTGGCATCGAGAAATTTTCCTTTTGCCTTTTAGGCTTTGCAACCATCAATCTAGATAAATACCTACCCAGGCATAACAGGCGCCAAAGCCAGACGCATCCCGGGAATTCCCCACTATGGAGCAAGCCAGGCTCGCCCAACGATAGCGTCACAGACCGTGCATTTTAGTTATAGAGTGCGAACAATTAAATCACAAAATCCGGCACCTGGAACTTAAGCAGTCTCCCCATTAACTCTAATTAATCGGGCGACAAGTTCAAACACACTTCATAACCGCAATATCAAATGCGAAACGCCGCGCAGATAATCTCGACGCGGCGTTCAAAAATAGATCAATATGTCCGTCTCGCACCTAATCAGCCGGTTCAAATCAATCACCCGCAGACCAATTGCGTAATTCCCAAGGCCTATTGCGAAGCAGCCTCAGAACCTTCCATCTCGCGCTCAAGAGCAACACGAGCCTTATCATCGGCACCTTTAATGCTCACATCACGGTCAATCAATTCAATAACCGCGCGCGGAGCTGAATCACCATAGCGGAACCCGGCTCTGATTACCCGAGTATAGCCACCATTTCGATCCTTGTAGCGTGGGCCCAAAACATCAAACAATTTCTTTGTCATGGCTTCATCGCGCATCCGCGAGGCAGCAATCCGCCGAGAGTTCAAATCGCCCCGCTTGGCAAGCGTGATGTACTTATCCATCACCCGTCGAAGATCTTTCGCCTTGGCCAAAGTCGTCACAATCTGCTCGTGCTTCACCAATGAGGCCGTCATATTCGAAAGCATTGCCTGCCGGTGCGAGCTATCGCGACTAAACCGGCGCCTGGCTTTTCCGTGGCGCATCTAAATTACCCTTCGGTTGTTTCACGGGGAGGTTCTTTGGCCCCACCTCGTATTCCAAAAACTCACTAGCCACCCATTAGGCCCCACCACATACTGGTGAAACCAAGTGCACGGTATGATCAATATTGATCCTCAAACCGCTTTGCCAGCTCTTCAATGTTATCCGGCGGCCAATTCTGAACTTCCATACCAAGATGCAGACCCATCGTAGCCAGAACTTCCTTAATCTCATTCAAAGATTTCCGACCGAAATTAGGAGTCCGCAACATCTCAGCTTCTGATTTCTGAATGAGATCGCCAATATAGACAATATTGTCATTCTTCAAGCAGTTTGCAGAACGCACGGACAGCTCAAGCTCATCAACCTTCTTGAGCAGCGCCGCATTAAACGACAGCTCAGGATGCTGTTGTTCTTCAACCGGCTTTTTGGGCTCTTCGAAGTTGATAAATACCGCTAGTTGGTCCTGCAGAACACGCGCGGCTAATGCCACAGCATCTTCTGCACGAACAGAACCATCGGTCTCGACCGTTAGTGTCAGTTTGTCATAATCAAGGATCTGACCTTCGCGCGTATTTTCAACGCGATAAGATACCTGCTTAATCGGGCTGTAGAGGCTATCGATCGGAATCAATCCAATTGGTGCATCTTCAGGACGATTACGATCAGCCTGAACATAACCCTTACCCAGATCAACCGTGAACTCCATGCGCACTGAAGCACCCTTATCCAGGTGACAGATGATATGATCTGGATTCAAAACTTCAATTTCAGAACTGGTTTCGATATCACCAGCCGTCGCTGGCCCAGGGCCCTCTTTCTTGAGGACCATCCGCTTAGGACCCTCAGAATGGACCCGCAACGCAATATCCTTGATGTTCAGAATAATGTCGGTGACATCTTCACGAACTCCCGGAATAGATGAGAATTCATGCAAAACACCATCAATCTGAACAGTCTTAACGGCCGCCCCTTGCAGCGAAGACATTAACACGCGCCGCAGCGCATTGCCCAATGTCATCCCGAAACCACGCTCTAGCGGCTCAGCAACTACAGTCGCTACCCGTTCAGGAAATCGACCTGGCTCAACGGCCAGCTTGTTTGGCTTGATCAAATCTTGCCAGTTTTTTTGCATCACGTTCGACACGTGCAAACCTCATTCGTCACTTGGGTCTTCAGACAGATAATTCTAAAGAACCCAGCCCAGTGAAAACGGCGAAAAAGCGCGCCAAGGAGAAGGACTTCGCAGCCAACTCTAAACCCGGCGACGTTTGCGCGGACGGCAACCATTGTGCGGTATGGGTGTCACATCACGAATCGTGGTGATTTGAAATCCAGCCGTCTGCAATGCTCGCAAAGCTGACTCACGTCCGGAACCTGGGCCGCAAACCTGCACTTCGAGGATCTTCATCCCGTGGTCCGCGGCTTTCTTGCCCGCATCTTCCGCAGCCAACTGAGCTGCATAAGGCGTAGATTTCCTCGAACCTTTAAAACCCATCGTACCGGCAGAAGACCAGGAAATAGCATTGCCCTGCGCATCTGCGATGGTAATCATGGTGTTGTTAAAAGTGGCATTGACGTGTGCAACACCAGAGGTGATGTTTTTACGTTCGCGGCGGCGAACTTTACCGCGCTGCTGTTCCTTAGCCATTGTAAACTATTCTTTCGAAGCTGTAATGGAAGCATAAACAAAAATCGGCCGAAAACCGACTGACAAGTGAGCGCGATTAGCGCGTTGCCTTCTTCTTACCGGCAATTGCCCGCGCAGGCCCCTTCCGGGTTCGCGCATTCGTATGTGTCCGCTGCCCGCGAACCGGCAGGCTGCGTCGATGGCGAAGTCCACGATAGCAACCAAGATCCATCAAACGTTTGATGTTCATGGCAACTTCCCGCCGCAAGTCACCCTCAACCATATAATCACGATCAATCGCCTCACGGATCTGCAGTACATCCGCATCGCTGAGCTCATTGACACGACGCTCAAGCGGAATCTTTACTGTCTCACAGATCTCATGGGCATTTTTTGCGCCAATCCCATGGATATACTGAAGCGCAATCACCACACGCTTCTGGGTCGGTATATTAACGCCAGCAATACGGGCCACGTTATTCTCCTCGAACGATCCAAATCCGGAACCGCATGCTAGTCGACGCCCAAGAGATTATTGCATATCTCGGTCAACCGTTACCTGCCGTCCCAATGTCATATAACTGGTATAGAAACCAGCAATCCAAACTAGTGTCCTAACGGAACACAGAGCGAGCACCACTTCATAACATCACGCTGATGGCACTCTCCTCAGCCTAACACACGAGCGGTATTAACCTTTAGGTAAGCTGCCCCACCTTAGCAGCCATCCAAATTTCTCAACGCATAAAACCCCGGCTCTCAATGCCCACGCACCGAAGTTGCGCAGCACAGTTTAACCAGGTGCGTCACCAAAGCGCAATCTCTACCCTTAGTAGAACACGCCGTCAACGCAGTTAAGCCGCGTCATGCCGCCACGACCTTCAAAAACGACTCCAATCAAGCCAACAACTTAAGCTTGATCCACGACCTTTTCACTCACAGGCATATAATCGACTGCTCAGAGAGTACCGAATCCAGCGATCAACCAAGGATCTCATCGATTAGTTCCGAAACCAGTTTGATCGATTGCATCCCGTCCACCGTCTTCAACCTGCCTGACGAGGCATAAAATTCCGAAAGCGGCGCTGTTTGCTCCCGATAGGCTACAAGCCGCTTCTTGAAGGCTTCCGGATTGTCATCCTTTCTGACTTCTCCACCTGCCGCCAAAGTCTCCTTAATCCGGTTTTCAATCCGCGACATCAGAATATCTTCGTCAACGATAACCTCGATAATCGCATCAAGCGCCGAGCCCTTTTCAGCAAGTAATCGATCGAGCGCCTCCGCCTGTGCAACCGTTCGTGGAAAGCCATCCAGAATAAACCCATTCCGGCAGTCGTTCTCATCAATTCGGTCTGAAACGATTCCAATTACGATATCATCAGATACCAGCCCACCCGCATCCATGACGGCTTTGGCTTTAATTCCGATGGGCGTTCCAGCAGCAACTGCAGCCCGCAGCATATCACCAGTAGACAACTGCACGATATTGCGCGTCTCAACCAGACGCTGGGCTTGCGTCCCTTTTCCCGCACCAGGCGGCCCTAGCAAAACTATCTTCATTTTTTGCCCTTCGACGCCCCCCTGAGCTTCGACTTCTTGATCAACCCTTCATATTGATGGGCGACCAAGTGGCTCTGTACCTGGGCAACGGTATCCATTGTCACGCTCACGGCAATTAGCAAAGATGTGCCGCCGAAGTAAAATGGAATTGCCGCATATGAGATCAACACTTCAGGCAACACACAGACAATGGCCAGATAAATTGCGCCAACAACCGTAATGCGCGTTAACACAAAATCGATATAAGACGCGGTTTGCACACCCGGTCGACGCCCGGGTAGAAAACCACCATATTTGCGCAAGTTATCCGCTGTCTCCTGGGGATTGAACACCACCGCTGTATAAAAGAAGCAGAAGAATACGATCAGCGAGACATAGACCAATAGATAAAGTGGTTGCCCGCGCCCCAACGCCGCCGTAATCGTCGTTAGCCATTCCGATGCACCCGTGCCGCCGCCAGCGGCAAAACTCGCAGCAGTGATAGGTAACAAGAGTAGGGAAGATGCAAAGATCGGCGGAATCACACCGGCTGTATTAAGCTTCAATGGCAGGTGCGAAGAATCGCCTTGGAACATCTTGTTACCAACCTGGCGCTTCGGATATTGCACCAGTAGCCGGCGTTGCGCTCGCTCCACGTAAACGATCACCGCCACAACCGCTAGCATCAAAACCAGAAGCCCCAACAGCACTACCGTCGACAGCGAACCGCTACTGGCCATATTGAATAGCGATGCAATCGCCAAAGGCAGACCGGCAACAATCCCGGCAAAAATAATCAACGAGATCCCGTTACCCACTCCGCGGGCGGTAATTTGCTCACCAAGCCACATCAGGAACATCGTGCCACCAACCAGCGTAATCACGGTCGAAAGCCGAAAAAACAATCCGCCATCAGGCACTACGGGGCCTTGAGAAGATTGCGAAGCCTCAAGTCCAATCGCGATCCCGTAAGCTTGGAACGTCGCCAATGCCACAGTTAGATATCGCGTATATTGATTTATCTGCTTGCGGCCTTCTTCACCCTCTTTCTTCAGCGCTTCCAGCCGCTTATCGACGGAACTGAGCAGCTGCATGATAATCGATGCCGAGATATATGGCATGATATTGAGTGCGAAAATCGCCATCCGCTCGACCGCTCCACCAGCGAACAGATTAAACATCCCAAGGATGCCCGTTGCATTGCTTTTGAACGTTTCAGCAAACGCCACTGAATCTACACCCGGCAGCGGAATAAATGTTCCAAACCGATAGACAAGCAGCGCACCCAGTGTAAACCAGATGCGCTTTTTCAGATCTTCAGCTTTAGCAAACGCACTAAAATTGAGGTTGGCGGCCAGTTGTTCGGCAGCGGATGCCATTGTCGTCTCTCCCAAACCTCACCCAAACCGAAGCAAGACTGACATTCATCAGCCTTACCATTCGCAAGAACATGGTTACTCGCCAACAGCGCCACAACCCAGGACGCAGCCCGAGTCGGCACTTTACCGAATAGCACATCCACTCAAGCCACAACCACTAAAGGCTACTTGGCTAGTTTAGCCTTCTTTTTCTCAGCAGTCTTTAGTCGCTTGGCTTCGTCTGCGGGCAAAATCTTCTTCTCAATGACTGTTACCGTGCCGCCAGCCTTCTCAATAGCTGCTTTAGCATTCACCGAGACATGATCAGCAGTGATATTCAGTGCAACCTTGAGTTCGCCTGTACCAAGTATTCGCAGCCCATCCTTCGGTCGCCGCAATACGCCCGCGTCAACCAGTATTGCAGTATCAATCACCTTAGCTGCATCAATCTTACCAGCGTCAACCGCCACCTGCAGCCGTCCCAGGTTCAGCGCATTATAATTCTTCCGGCGCCACTTGGTAAAACCACGCTTTGGCAAGCGCCGATAAATCGGCATCTGCCCGCCTTCAAAACCTTTAATCGCAACGCCGGTACGGGATTTTTGCCCTTTGACACCGCGCCCGGCAGTTTTGCCGACGCCAGAGCCAATCCCACGCCCAACTCGTACCCGCGACTTCACGGAACCCTCGTTGTCTTTAATATCGTTCAGGCGCATGACTACCCGCGCTCCTTATTCGATTTTAGGCTTTCTCGTCGACGATCCGAACGAGATGCAAAACTTTATTGATCATACCGCGGACCGATGGCGTATCTTCCAGCGTTCGTCGGCGATTCATCTTATTGAGCCCGAGGCCGATAAGCGTTCGACGCTGCCGGCCTTCACGACGCAAAGGACTACCGATTTGCTGAACGATTAATGTCTTGCCTGATTTACTGTCGGCCATGTCGTTTCAATTCCTCAGATAGCAGAGCCCCTACAAGGTCACAGTCAAACCCAAGCCGGGGCCGCAACCGCTCAGAGCAACCCAATTTGAAGTTTGACCCAGAATTCTGGCCAACCCTCAAACCGGATATAGTTAGATCGCCGCCTAAGCCTCGGCAGGCGCCGGCGCGCTAGTGTCAACTTCGCTAACGCCATCGCGGCGTCGAGCATTAATTTCTGCGGGCTTCTTGCCTCTCCGAGAAGCAATAGCTCGTGGTGATTCCTGATGACCCAACGCATCGAATGTCGCGCGGATCACATTGTAAGGATTGGATGAACCCAATGACTTGGCCACCACATCCTGAACGCCGAGCATCTCGAACACGGCGCGCATTGCACCACCCGCAATAATGCCAGTACCAGGAGGTGCCGAGCGCACCACCACTTTACCCGCACCATGCCGGCCTTCGCTATCATGATCCAGCGTTCGGCCTTCCCGCAGATGCACACGAATCAACGCCCTGCGTGCAGCCTCATTGGCTTTTCGGATAGCTTCAGGCACTTCTCGTGCCTTACCATGTCCAAAGCCAACACGACCCTTCAGGTCGCCAACAATCACCAGCGCCGCAAAGCCAAACCGCTTACCACCTTTAACCGTTTTTGAAACACGGTTGATGTGAACCAGCTTGTCCGTAAACTCGCTATCGCGATCGTCGCGATCACGACCGCGGTCTCTTCCGGGGGAACGTGCCACGATCCAATCCTTTCAATTAAAAACTAAGGCCGCCTGCGCGCGCCGCATCTGCCAGTGCTTTAACCCGACCGTGGAACAAGTAGCCCCCGCGGTCGAACACAACCTCAGTCACGCCAGCCGTCATCGCCCGTTCAGCGATGATCTTACCAACCTGTTCCGCGGCCGCTTTGTCAGCACCAGTCTTAAGGTCTGCACGCAGCCCCTTGTCCAACGTCGACGCCGCAGCAAGGGTACATCCCTTCGCGTCGTCAATAATTTGCGCGTAGATATGTTTCGAAGACCTGTAGACCGATAAGCGCGGCCGACTCTTCGCAACACGGCGCAGCGTTTTGCGTACTCGCTGTTTGCGCCGTTCAAATGTCGAAAGCAAACCCATTGGAAGTCATCCTTATTTCTTCTTGCCTTCTTTGCGGAAAATGTACTCGCCCTGATATCGCACACCCTTGCCCTGATAAGGCTCTGGCGGGCGATAAGAACGAATTTCCGCAGCGACTTGGCCAACAAGCTGCTTGTTAATGCCGGAAACCGTGATGATCTCCTGCTTCGCGCCACTGACTGCAACTGAAACCCCAGTCGGCACTGCATGCAGCACCTCATGGCTAAAACCAAGACTAAGCTGCAGCGTATCCTTGCCCTTCATTGCGGCCCGGTACCCGATCCCTTGGATTTCCAATGTCTTCGAGAACCCATCTGTCACGCCGACAACCAAATTGGCAATCATGGTGCGTGACATGCCCCACATCGAACGGGCCTTCTTTGAATCACCCAATGGCGTGACAGCAACGGCCCCATCCACTTGGCTAATTTCAACATCCTCAGGCACAGTGAACTCCAGCTCACCCTTGGGGCCCTTCAATTTTACATTCCGGCCGCTCACGGTCGCCGTGACATTGCTAGGAATCTCAACTGGCTTCTTTCCAATACGTGACATTGTTCATTCACTCCGCTCAAACCCGCTTGGGCAACGAGCCGTCAAAATACGTTGCATAGCACTTCGCCGCCGACATTCTCTTCACGTGCGCGCCAATCCGCCATCACACCCTTTGGGGTAGACAGGATCGCAACGCCAAGTCCATTGGCAACAGTTGGAATATCTCTAACCGGTCGATAAACTCGCCGCCCTGGCTTCGAGACCCGTTTAATCTGCCGGATTGCAGGCTCACCATTCGCATACTTCAGTTCAATCTCGAACTCGGCCTGTACGCCTTTTTGTTCGATCTTTGCGAATCCGCGAATAAAACCTTCGTCCTTCAGGACTTCAAGCACACCGGCACGCAATCCCGACGCCGGTGTCGACGTTTTAGGGCGACGACGCATTTGCGCATTTCGGATCCGAGTCAGCATATCTCCAAGAGGATCATTCATTTGCTCTTTACTCCCCTCTTACCAACTTGATTTGACCATGCCGGGAATTTGCCCAAAAGACGCGAGTTCGCGCAATTGGTTCCGGCATAAATGCAACTTGCGGTAATAACCCCGCGGCCGCCCTGTAATCTCGCAGCGGTTGCGAACGCGAACCTTCGACGAGTTACGTGGCAATTGAGCCAGCTTAAGCTGGGCAGCAAAGCGTTCTTCCGTTGGCTTCGAGCGATCCTTAATAATCGCCTTCAGCGCTTGGCGCTTTTCTGCATACTGCGCCACCAACTTACGGCGACGCTCATTCTTTTCCATCGAACTAACTTTCGACATGCGATTCTCCAGAGGCCTTTCGGTATCGAAACCGAGGTTCCTCAGTTGCGGAATGGGAAGTTGAAATTGCGCAGTAATTCCCGTGCTTCATCATTGTCAGGCGCACTCGTACAAACAATAACATCCATGCCCCAAATCTCATCGACCTTGTCATAATCGATTTCTGGAAACACGATGTGTTCTTTGAGGCCCATTGCAAAGTTGCCGTGACCATCAAAACTTTTTGGGTTCAGCCCCCGGAAATCCCGCACGCGCGGCAGCGCAATCGTGATCAACCGATCCAGAAACTCAAACATCCGCATGCCACGCAAAGTCACCTTCGCTCCAAGCGCCATCTCTTCGCGCACTTTAAAGGAAGCGATCGACTTTCGTGCCCGTGTAATAACCGGCCGCTGGCCAGCAATTAACGCGAGATCAGCAGCAGCGCTCTCGACCTTTTTCCGGTCGTTAACTGCCTCGCCAATGCCCATATTTAGAACGACTTTCTCGATCCTCGGCACCTGCATGACGTTCTTATAGGAGAACTTCTCCTGCATCGCCGGCCGAACCGTTTCAAGATACAACGTTTTAAATCGCGGCGTATACCCTTCAGGGCGCGCAAACGAACGTTCGCCACTTTCCGCCTTCGAACCAGCTTCTTGTTGGGCCATCGAACTACGTCCTTTCCGGGATCAGCTCGCCCGAGCGTTTAGCAAACCGGACCTTTTTCCCGTTTTCTTCAAATTTAAACCCAACCCGTGTCGGTTTACCGTCCTTGGGATCTTCATGCGCCAAATTCGACAAGTCGATTGAGGCTTCCTTGGAAATTATACCGCCCTCTTGTTGCGCAGACTGACGCTGATGTCGTCGCACAACATTGACCCCGCGAACAAACGCACGGTTATCCTTAGGCAACATTTGCACGATTTCGCCTTGCTTGCCCTTATCGCGACCAGTCAACACTACGACCCGGTCGCCCTTCTTAAATTTTAGCGACGGCATTACAATACCTCCGGCGCGAGAGAGACAATCTTCATATGATTCCTGGCCCGTAACTCGCGTGTAACTGGACCAAAAATACGTGTGCCAATCGGCTCACCGGTCGCGCTGATCAGCACAGCCGCGTTGCCGTCAAAACGGATTAAGGATCCATCGGCACGTCGCACTCCAGAAGCCGTACGCACCACTATAGCCTTCATCACCTGGCCCTTTTTCACGCGGCCCCGCGGGATGGCTTCTTTAACCGACACAACAATGGTATCGCCGATTGAAGCATACTTCCGTTTTGACCCACCGATCACCTTGATACACTGCACACGGCGCGCGCCAGAGTTATCGGCAACGTCGAGGTTGGTCTGCATCTGAATCATCGGACCAGTCCTTTCAGTAGCGGGTAAAGTCGCGCCGGTTCTTGCCGTCGCATGCCAATACCCAATTATAATTATGGCTGCTAAGCCGATGTTTCCTTGACGACAGTCCATCTCTTCGATTTTGAGATGGGCGCCGTCTCTTGGATACGCACCCGATCACCAATTTTCACATCGTTGGTCTCATCATGCGCGTGGTACTTCTTCGATCGCCGTACAACTTTCTTGTACAACGGATGCGTGTAGCGGCGTTCAACCTCAACAACCACAGTTTTCTCATTCTTGTCGGACACCACCGTGCCCTGCAGAATACGTTTTGGCATCAGTCGGCCCTCAACTCTGATTCGCACTACCCACGCGCTTATCGCGGGCAATGGTTTTAACGCGTGCAATATCCCTACGGACCTGACGCACACGTGAAGTATTCTCAAGCTGGCCGGATGCCGCCTGGAAACGAAGATTGAACTGCTCACGTTTCAGCTTGACCAGTTGGTCATCAAGCTGATCGAGCGACAAATCGCGAAATTCACTCGCCTTCATAATCTCTGCTCTCTCAAACGCACGATTTAAGCTGGCCGCGTAACAATGCGGGTCTTAATCGGTAGTTTTGCCGCACCAAGTTTCAACGCTTCTCGCGCCAACTCGTCCGACACTCCATCTAACTCGAACATGATCCGACCTGGTTTGACCCGAGCCGCCCAAAATTCCGGCGAACCTTTACCCTTACCCATTCGAACTTCGGCAGGCTTGCTTGATACTGGAAGATCCGGAAAAATCCTGATCCATACTCTTCCGGCACGCTTCATATGACGCGTGATAGCCCGCCTTGCGGCTTCGATCTGACGCGCCGTAATTCGCTCTGGCTCAACCGCCTTCAGTCCATGCGAACCGAAATTCAAGTTCGTGCCGCCCTTCGCGTTACCGTGAATCCGCCCCTTGTGGGCTTTGCGGAATTTCGTTCGTTTTGGTTGCAGCATCGTTCAAACCTTCAAAATCACTTAGCAAACGGGAACCTCCGTCAGCCGCCGATTACCGCGCTCTGCCGCGATCAGAATCTCGACGGCGACCACCGCCACCTTCCTGCATCTCACCAGCCCGGCGCTCAGAAGCCATTGGATCGTGTTCCATGATCTCACCCTTAAAGATCCAAACTTTGATTCCAATGATCCCATATGCTGTCTGCGCACGCGCATAGCCATAATCAATATCAGCTCGCAGTGTATGCAAAGGCACCCGACCTTCACGATACCATTCAGTTCGAGCAATTTCCGCACCACCTAGCCGACCAGCGCAGTTGATACGAATACCTTGCGCCCCAAGTCGCAGCGCAGATTGAACCGACCGCTTCATCGCCCGCCTAAAAGCCACCCGACGTTCCAGCTGCTGGGCAATACCTTCTGCAATCAACGTCGCATCGATTTCCGGTTTTCGGATCTCCACGACATTTAAGTGCACTTCCGAGTCGGTCAATTTCGAGAGCTGCCCTCGAAGCTTGTCTATATCCGCGCCTTTTTTGCCGATCAAAACACCTGGACGCGCTGTATGCACTGTCACCCGGCACTTCTTATGTGGCCGCTCAATAACCACTTTCGAAATGCCAGCCTGACGCTGCATTTTCATGATATGCCCACGCACCGCACGATCTTCGCGCAACAGATTTGCGTAATCATCACCATCGGCGAACCACCGGCTGTCCCATGTGCGGTTGACGCCGACACGCAGACCGATAGGGTTGATTTTATTGCCCATAACCGTCGTCTCCTATGCGTCCGACTTCTTCTCACGAACCACAACTGTGATCTGCGCAAATGGCTTCAAGACTGTAGCTGACCGTCCTCGACCACGAGCATGGAACCGCTTCAGCGTTAAATTCTTGCCCACATAGGCCTCTGCGACCACTAGATCATCAACATCGAGACCATGATTATTCTCCGCGTTGGCGACCGCTGACATAACGCACTTGCGCACATCGATCGCGATTCTCTTCCGCGAGAATTCCAAATCTGCCAACGCCTTACCAACTTTTTGCCCACGGATCAGACCCGCAACCAAATTGAGTTTTTGAGGCGACGTTTTGAGGTTGCGCGTAATCGCCATCGCCTCATTGTCCGCCAAGGTTCGCGATCGTTTCGCTTTACCCATCGTTATTTCCTCGCCTTAGCGCCGCGACTTCTTATCCGCACCGTGCCCGTAATAGGTACGGGTGGGTGAGAACTCGCCGAATTTATGCCCGATCATGTCTTCCGACACATTGACAGGTATATGTTTTTGACCGTTGTAAACACCGAACGTCAACCCGACGAACTGTGGCAGTATCGTAGACCGGCGCGACCAGATCCGGATGATCTCATTGCGCCCGGACTCTCGTACCTTCTCGGCCTTCTTGAGAATGTAGCCGTCAACAAACGGACCCTTCCAAACAGAGCGTGACACGCCTTATGCTCCTCATTGCGCTAGCCACCAGAACCGCGGCTAAGCGTCTTTTAAAATGCCTATTTACTCTTGTGACGACTACGAACAATGAACCTGTCCGTTGTTTTGTTCTTGCGGGTTCGATGACCCTTCGTGGGTTTGCCCCAGGGTGTAGACCAGTGCTTACCACCATTCGTCCGGCCACCGTTCGGGTGGTCAATCGGGTTCATGGAAATACCACGAGTTTGAGGACGTTTGCCCTTCCAACGTGATCGACCCGCCTTACCATCAACCGTATTGCTGTGGTCTTGGTTCGAGACGGCTCCAACAGTTGCCATATTCTCAGCACGAACCCGTCGTGTCTCACCGGAACCGAGCTTCAAAATAGCCCAGCCGGAGTCACGCCCGACAAGCTGCGCATAAGCTCCGGCAGAACGAGCCAATTGCCCACCCTTACCCGGCTTCAACTCGACGTTATGAATTATCGTACCGATCGGAATGCCACTAAGCGGCATAGCATTCCCTGGTTTCACATCAACTTTCTCGCCAGCCATAACCGTATCACCAATGGCGAGACGCTGTGGGGCCAGAATATAGGAGAGTTCACCGTCTTCATATTTAATTAAAGCAATGAAGGCCGTGCGGTTAGGATCATATTCTATTCTCTCGACAGTCGCGGCGACATCGTATTTCCGACGCCGAAAGTCAATCACACGAAACGTGCGTTTATGACCACCACCGCGGTGACGAGACGTTATCCGCCCCGCGTTATTGCGTCCACCTGACTTAGATAGCCCCTCGGTCAATACTTTGACCGGTTGGCCTTTCCAAAGTTGCCCTCGATCCACGATTACGACGTGGCGCAGACCTGGAGATCTCGGGCGGTAGGATTTAAGTGCCATTGCTCAGTTCCTCACAGCCCGGTCGTCACGTCGATGGAATGTCCATCTTCTAACGTAACAATCGCTTTTTTTACATCATTCTGACGACCGCGGACACCACGGAAAACCTTCCGTTTGCCCTTCCGAAGCAACGTATTAACAGCCTTAACCTTCACATTGAACAACTGCTCAATCGCTTGTTTGATTGCTGGTTTACTAGCTTCTTTGCGAACATTGAAAACAACTTGATTGTTCTCAGACGCAATCGTCGATTTTTCCGAGATAACTGGGGAGACGATAATATCGTAAGCCTCAATTAATGCCATTATGCACTCTCCCCATTCTCAGCAACTGCTGTCGGCATTTTGGCGCCAGCAAAGCGCTGATCAAGAGCCTCAATTGCGGCCTTCGTCAAAACCAATTTTTTGCGCCGTAGAATGTCATAAACATTTATCCCCTGCACCGGCAGGACATCGATGTTTGGAATATTCCGGGCGGCTCGAACAAACACCGCATCCAATTCCTGACCATCGATGATCAGTACATTCTTCCATTCGAGTTTCTCGAACGCTGAGCGTAGCGATTTGGTCTTTCCATCATCGCACTTTGCTGCATCGAGAATGATCAATTCACCTGCCTTCGCCTTCACCGACAGTGCATGGCGCAGTGCAAGAGCGCGTACCTTCTTCGGCATATCAACCGCATGACTTCGAGGCTTCGGTCCAAACGCTTTACCACCGCCACGAAACTGCGGTGCGGACTTATCGCCGTGCCGAGCGCCACCTGAACCCTTTTGGTTCATCATTTTGCGTCCAGTCACATTCACTTCAGACCGATCCTGGGTGTGATGCGTACCAGCCATACGCTTCAACTGCTGGTAGCGAACCATGCGGTGCAAAAGGTCCTTGCGCGGTTCAAGCCCAAATATAGCTTCATTCAGTTCAATTGTTCCAGCCGAACCGGAACCGAGTGTGGTCACCGTTGTCTGCATCGGGCTCACTCCTCACCAGCCGCAGGCGTCTCAGCCGCAGCAGCTTCTGTTCCACCGGCAGGCATTCGGAATGCACCAGGTAACGGTACGCCTTCAGGTCGCGCTTTCTTAATGGCATCACGCACCAGCACCCACCCACCTTTGTGGCCAGGCACCGCACCTTTTATCATCACCAATCCGCGCTCCACATCCGTGCGCACGACTTCCAGGTTCAGCGTAGTAATACGTTCACTACCCATGTGCCCGGCCATCTTCTTACCTTTGAAGACCTTGCCTGGATCTTGGCTGTTACCGGTCGAACCATGCGACCGGTGGCTAACCGAAACACCATGCGATGCCCTGAGCCCACCAAAGTTCCAGCGCTTCATAGCGCCCTGGAAACCTTTACCGACACTAATCCCAGAAACGTCGACCTTTTGACCCGACAAAAAATGATTTGCCGTCATCTCCGCGCCTACATCGATCAGATTTTCTGGACTGACCCGAAATTCTGCCACACGGCGTTTGGGCTCAACATTCGCAATCGCGAAATTTCCCTGCTCTGCCTTGGAGACACGTGAACGCTTTCGCGTTCCAGCGCCAAGCCGAACTGCAGTATAGCCGTTCTTTTCTTCAGTCCGTTGCCCAATAACCTGACAATTATCGATCTTGAGAACAGTAACCGGAATATGCTCACCGCCATCTGTGAAAATGCGTGTCATACCGATTTTTTGTGCAATCAATCCGGAGCGCATGTGCGCATTCCTTTTGGGTTGCGAGTTACAGAAGGGCCATCAGTTAATAGAGAGGACCCGAACCAAGTTGCTCAACCATGAGCAATGGAGCGAATGTTAGAGCTTGATCTCCACGTCCACCCCAGCAGCCAGATCCAGCTTCATCAGCGCATCCACTGTTTGTGGTGTCGGATCGACAATATCCAACAAACGTTTGTGAGTGCGCATTTCAAACTGCTCACGGCTCTTCTTATTGACATGAGGCGAACGATTGACGGTGAATTTTTCAATTCGCGTTGGCAACGGAATTGGTCCCCGCACCGCAGCTCCGGTCCGTTTTGCCGTATTTACGATCTCACGCGTAGACGAATCGAGCACTCGATGGTCAAACGCTTTGAGACGGATCCGGATGTTTTGGCCGTTCATTGCCCTGCTCTCACTTTTTCAGAACCATAAGTAGTGCGCTCAACCGTTCGCCGAGCGCACCCAGTTAACCAACAAATTAGTCTGAGATACCAGCAACGACGCCGGCACCAACGGTGCGCCCACCTTCGCGGATCGCAAATCGTAGCTTTTCTTCCATCGCAATCGGTTGAATCAGCTCAACATCAACC
>Ga0209345_10002080_pt1 | contig 22835 bp, 21 predicted proteins | sample Cruoilmetagenom7_FD_187294 | JGI IMG/M metagenome (GOLD analysis project Ga0209345, IMG submission 187294) | Oil polluted marine microbial communities from Coal Oil Point, Santa Barbara, California, USA - Sample 7 (SPAdes) (version 2) | ecosystem: Environmental > Aquatic > Marine > Oil seeps ...
ACGGTTATCTTGTAGCTGGAATAGTGGATCGAATATATCTTGATTCATGTGATTATCTGTTTTTGAGATGACTAAACTATATTTTACTATATGACTGCTTGCATAGGGCAATTAATCGAGATACCCTATATTCATAAAGAACTATGAATAACACCATTTCATTATCAACAACTAATAGTTATAACAAATGAAATTACCATTGTTTATTCTTTAACTGGAATACTCCCTAAAATTCTCAACAAATACTTCCAAAACTTCTGAACAGATGAAATGCAGGCTTTCTCATCAGGAGAGTGTGCGCGCTTAATTGTTGGCCCAAACGAAATCATATCCATCTTAGGGTAGTTCGTTCCTAATATTCCACACTCTAAACCTGCATGATAAGCAATAATTTTTGGTTGAACGTTAAAGACATCTTGATAGATATCTTGTAATACTTTCAAGATTTTTGATTCAGCATTTGGCTTCCAGCCTGGATATGAACCACTTAACTCCACACTAAAACCTCCAAGCTCTAATCCACATTGAATATGATTAGCTAAATCTCTTTTACCTAATTCAGTCGCACTTCGCGTTAAAGACAGTATTTTTATATCTGCATCTTTCATTAACACTCTTGCAAGGTTATTAGAAGTCTCTACTAAATCCTCGATATCTGGGCTCATACGAAAGACACCATGATGAATAGCATAAATAGATTTTAACAAAAAATCCTGTTGTACTTTAGAAATTGTCGTTTGTGGCAATTTTGTTGGTTCTATGAATATTTCCAAGTTTTCTTCTATGTTCTTATATTCCTCAATGATAGCTTGGCTTATTTGAACAAATATATCTTGCATTTTATCTATATCATTACAAACGATTATAGCCTTGCTTTCTCGTGGTATTGCATTACGCAAACTTCCACCATCAATTTCTGCAATCAGCATAATATTTCTTAAAGCAAATAATACACGATTCATTATTTTATTGGCATTACCCAAGCCTTTATGTATATCTATACCACTATGACCACCCAATAAGCCTTTGACATTAATTCTAAAGGCACTAGATTGCTTGGCAACTTCGACCTGTTCATAGGTGCGAATAGCAGTGATATCAATTCCACCAGCACAACCCATAGCAATCTCATCATCATCTTCAGTATCAAGATTAAGTAAAATTTCACCATCTAAATAACCTGCTTGCAATCCTAATGCCCCTGTCATACCAGTTTCTTCATCAATTGTGAACAAAGCTTCTAATGCCGGATGAGGTATGTCAGTTGATTCAAAAACACTCATAATTGCCGCCACACCTAATCCATTATCTGCTCCCAGCGTCGTTCCATCTGCTGTTACCCAATCATCTTGAATTAACATATTGATTCCCTGGGTATTAAAATCAAATTCTGTGTCATTATTTTTTTGGCAAACCATATCTAAGTGCGATTGCATAACAACTGCCTTACGATTTTCCATGCCTTTAGTTGCCGGCTTTTTGATAATCACATTGCCAACTGGATCAACCGTGGTTTCAAGTTCAAGTTTTTTTCCGAAACTAACCATAAAGGCACGTATCTTATCTTCTTTTTTTGATGGTCTTGGTATTGCGTTAATATCAGCAAAATTATTCCACAAGGCTTTAGGTTCAAGGTTTCTTATTTCAGATGACATAATAGTACTCGGTGTTTTTATTAAATTCTCAAGTATTTTATCCAATCTATTAGAAAGGTAAATGATATATATCAAATTTATTTAAAGTATAGAAAACAACATTTTCAGGCTCAGCATTATAAGTAGTATAGCAAATACTTTTTTCAAAATCAGCACTGGCAAACGATGTGCCATCTTCGCACCCAAGGGCGCAAAAACAAAACTGGTGATTGAAATCAATAAAACCGCAGGAAAATAAACAAACCCCAATATAAATTCATCCAATGATGTGTTGTGCCAACCATTAATAACATAACCCAAAGTCCCAGCTAATGAAATCGGCAAACCAATCGCCGCCGAAGTTCCAATGGCTTTTTTAATGTCAATATTACGCCAGACCAGATATGGCACAGTTAACGAACCTCCTCCAATTGAAACCAAGGCCGAAATCGCTCCAATTCCACTGCCCACAGCAAACAAATGCTTTTTACCAGAAGGTTTTTCATGCAATGTAGGTTGTTTATCAATAAACAATTTCACCGCGATAAATCCCATAAACAAGGAAAAGAAAACAGCCAAAGCCAAAGAGCTCGCCAAAGCCACAACATAAGTTGCCAAAAAAGTCCCAACAATTATCCCAGGACTCATACCCTTAACATAATCCCACAATACCGCCTTTCGTGAATGGTGTGCACGCAAACTAGAAATCGAAGTTACAATAATAGCCGCCATTGAAGTTCCCAAAGCCAAATGCACCACCTTTTCAACCGGCATCCCCAAAGCCAAAAATAAACTGGTCAATACAGGAACCATAATCCCACCACCGCCTATGCCTAGTAATCCAGCCATAAAGCCGACGATAGTACCAAGGAATAGGAAGTAAATTATGTAGATTGGGTCAAGGGACATTGTGATTAATTTATTTCGATTATTAATGGCATGTGATCACTAATAGACAGCCATTCTGATTTATTGCCGATATATATATCACTATTTAAAAAAATATTTGAAACAAAGGCATAGTCAATATGATAAGGTTTTTCTGTATTACGTTGTAGATAAAATGTAGGAGATAACTCTGCTCCATGTTTTTCATTAAATTTGTGATGGTAAAGACTTAATAGACCAATTTGTTCCAACTCTCTCACAACATCAGAATGACTCCACCACCTATCTTCTTTATCCCACTTTTGATTACTGTTAAAATCACCCACAATTATTTGGTTGTTGATTGATAAGTCTTTTTTATGAATCTGCAAGTACTTCCAAAACTGTCCTATATAGCCAAAAATTTGTGAATCTGATCCTTTTGTCCAAACACCTAGTACATTTATTTTGCCATTAATACAAAAAGGCAAAAACAGCTTCAATGAGTCACTAGACCATGAGAGACTTTCACTTTTACTAGAAAGACCCGATATACTAAATGAACCTTGCCAGTTTAAATCCTCTACAGTATTTCCATTTTTAGGGAAAATACCAATGCCCTTATTTTTAGAATCTCCAACCCATAAATAATTTTCAGCCCATTCTCTATATTTAATTGTCGATCTTGCCGGATCTTCACATTCTTGAATAATGAGAATATCTGCTTGCAGCTTATCAATTTCAACAAGCTTGTTTCTAAATCCACCAGCACAATTCCAGGAGACAATTTTCATAGTTTAAAAGATTGAATGATTAAAAAACACATCTAATACTAAATTAATTCCCTTCAAAAAAATCTGAGTCGATTTCTTTAATTTCATGAATTGATTTTACCTGAACACCAACGTTATATTGATGTAAAAGATTAACTAATTTTTTTCCATTTATTAATATTATTGAATGATGAGCATCATGTGCTTTTGTTTCGGCACCATTGTGGAAATCGGATGTTGTGACAAAAATCCCTTTTTTAGTATCACCACTCATCGCTCCGATAAAATTTCGAATATCTAATTCTCTTACTTTATTTTTTCCATACCTTTTAGCTTGAATATAAATCTTATCTAAGCCTAATTTATCTTCATTGATAATACCATCTATTCCACCATCACCTGATTTTGATGTCTCAATGAAATCACCATAGCCCATTCTTTCAAGCAAAAGGAGAATTATCTTTTCGAAATAATAAGGATCAACGTTCTTTAATTTTTCTAACAACTCTATCTCTAAAGCACTTTCTATTTGAGTAATACCTTCATCAATCAAATCTTGAGGTGTTGAGTTTGCAATAACGACATTTCTATTTTCTTTGTTTTTATTTTCCTCCTTGTAAAAATCAAGGAAATTTTTTGTATTTTCTATATCTGCCAACTTAAGATTTAATTCGATTGATTTTAAGCCTTTATCTGTAATTTTAACTCTCCCCCGCTCTGGAAACTCAATAAATCCACCTTTTTTCAAATATGATTTACCCCAAGCTATACGGTTTGAAATTAGAACATCTCCGCTTTTAGTCTTTTGTTCTAATTGCTCTTTAGGTAAATGCGAATAAAAAACTTTCACTACTTTATTAATCATTTCCCTCGAATGTATTGTAGTACCATCACTTAATATTTTTAAAATAGGATTAAAAGTTTCATGAAATTTAGGTATCTCTGATTTCTTCTTAATTGTCATTAGCGATCCTTACGATGATATTGAAATTAAAAACATTATAACTTGTGAAGTTTAAATTTGTTATAAACTTAATGATTCATTTGTTAGAATTTTCAGCAAAAAAAAATATTTGTTTCCGATCTGTTTGAATATTGACGTTTATCATCGTTTAAACAATTAACTTAACTATTCCTTGTTCTTTGTCTGCTTATTTGAAAAAATAGCTTTTTTTATTCAACATCATCAATGTCAATAATCAAAGCTAAAGAAATCAGTTGTCAACGGGGGCATTACCTGTTGTTTGAACCTGTGTCTTTTGACTTAGGATTTGGGCAATCTTTATTAATAAGCGGTCCTAATGGCATCGGTAAAACGACTTTACTTGAGTCTATTTCTGGTTTACGAGCTATACAGCAAGGAGATATTTCTTACAAAGGCATTAGCTTGTCAACTAATAAAGATAAATGGTTTGACCAGTCTTTTTTTATTGGCCATAAAACTGGGAATAAGAAGGAGCTTACTTGCTTGGAGAATTTACGTTCTTTTCTAACAATTCAAGGCATCGAAATCACCAATCAACAAGCTGAAAATGCGTTAGAACAAGTTGGCTTAGCAGGTTATGAATATCAATTTGCTGGGAATTTATCTGCTGGTCAGAAAAAGCGACTAGCCTTATCTCGATTAACCTTAATAAATCATTCTATTTGGATTTTGGATGAACCATTTGTCAACCTAGATATTGCTGGGTGTGACTGGTTATTGGGCGTATTGAATAAACACTTAGACAACGATGGTATATTAATCATTACTGCACATGATAATAAAACTATTAGAGAACGCGTCACTCAAGAGATAATACTTGAAACAGCTAAAGGATCATTTGAATGAAGCCTTTTTTTTCATTGGTTAAACGCGATTTAACACTTGGTTTAAGAAATAAATCACAGATTTACCAACCCCTAGTTTTTCAACTATTAGTCGTGACCATGTTTCCGTTGGGTTTAGGAAGCGGAGCTAAAACATTGGCTTTGATAGCACCAGCTGTTATATGGATTTTAGCATTATTGGCGAGTTTGTTAACTTTAGATCAAATTTTCAAGAATGATTTTGATGATGGCAGTGTCGAATCCTATGTATTGACCTCCTACCCTCTTCCATTAGCTGTTATGGCTAAAGTATTAGCGCATTGGATATTATCCGGATTGCCATTGGTGGTTTTCGCCCCTGTATTAGGTATATTATTACACTTACCGAGTTCATCTTATGGTGTATTGATGTTGTCTTTATTGATTGGCACCCCTATATTTAGCTTTATTGGTTCTATTGGTTCGGCACTAACCATGAGTTTAAAACACGGAGGTTTATTATTAACCGTCTTAGTTATGCCATTATTAGCACCTGTTTTGATATTTGGAGCGGGTGCGGTGGTTGAAAGTTCATTAGGCAACTCAGCTAATCAACATTTACTGTTACTAAGTGGAATGTTGGTATTGAGCTTTACATTGGTACCTTTTGCGGCGGCTGCTGCGATAAAAATAAATTTGGAATAAAAATTTTGTAAAATGGGCCCTGCCCATCAAAATATTATATGATGGGCAGGGCTCATCTTACGGTAGATAGATATAGTGAAAAAACAAAGAACAAATGCAATTGTAACGCTTTACCATAAACTTGGCTCACCTCCTTCTTTTTATAGAATTAGTGGTTATTTTTTGAAATGGTTATTATTGATTGCCATTATATTAACAGGTATCGGCTTATACGATGGCCTAGTTTTAGCCCCTGCTGATTATCAACAAGGTGATAGCTTTCGTATTATTTATGTTCATGTCCCTGCGGCATGGATGTCGATGATGATTTATGCAATTATGGGTGTTAGTGCTTTAATTGCCATTATATGGCGCATGAAAGTTGCCGAAGCAGTTTTATTGGCATCCGCCCCCATTGGCGCATGGTTTACATTAATTGCGCTAGTCACAGGTTCACTTTGGGGTAAACCTATGTGGGGAACTTGGTGGGAATGGGATGCACGTATGACTTCCGAACTCATATTACTCTTTCTTTATATTGGTATTATGGCAACTTATGGTGCTTTTTCTGAAGATTCACGTAAAGCTGCACGTATGGCGGCCTTAATAGCTGTTGTTGGTTTAGTCAATTTACCGATAATTCATTATTCAGTGAAATGGTGGTCATCTATACACCAAGGTTCAACAGTCTCCATTATGGGCGAATCAAAGATTACTTGGGATATGCTAAGACCATTATTGATTATGGCATTTGCAACTAAATTTTATTATGGATACTCGATGTTGAAACGTGCACGTATTTATTTGCTTGAAACTGAACAACATAAAAGATGGGTACAAACTTTGGTAATGGAGGAAAAATCATGAACGAATTTTTAAACATGGGTGGTTATGCTTTTTATGTTTGGAGTAGTATTGGGTTATTTCTGGTTGCTATGGTTATTGATATGATTAGTTTAATCAACAAAGAGAAATCCGTAAAAAGAAGTATCAAATCATTTATAAAAAGGAAACAAGCAAAATAGCCTACATTAATTTGTGACTAATAGCCTATTTTATTAAGGCATAACATTCTCTAAAATAGATTGTGAAATTTTTCCACCATTTAATTTAGAGAATAACATGAATAAAAAACGTACATTATTTTTAGTTATAGTCAGTCTACTTTTGTCTATTTCTATCAACAGTTCTGCAAGAACAGAATCAAAATCATCAGATTGGCTAGAAAGATCCAACAAAGTCGCCTATAAAATTTTAGAATCTCAAGCCAAATATGCACCTGAATTTTCAGGGCAATCTGGCGTTGAAGGCTATGATGAAGATATCTTTGACTTAGCACCAAAGCTTCATGAAAGACAACTTGAGACAGCTACTAAAAACCTTAAAATGTTAAGGGGCCTTATCGCTAATGAAAAAGACCCTTTTATGCTTAATGACTTAAAGATCATGTTGAAAAGTATAGAAGATGGGATTCAATCTTCTAAAATCAATCACGATAAAGTAATGCCTTATGGCAATATTCCTGGTTTGATTTTTGCTGGGTTTAGAGGAATCTTAAATAAACAAATTCCGACAGAAAGACAAAAAGCAGCATTAATCCGATTAAAAAAATATACAGGTGAAACTAAAGGGTTTAAACCTTTTGTAGAAAATGCAAAGTTACGTTTACAAGACAGACTAAACATACCAAACCTAATATTGCCATACAGAGGTGAAGTACAACAAGATATAGAAAGGTCTTCAACTATGATTAATGGGTTGACTTCTCTTTTTGAAGGGAGCGAACTTAAAGGTTGGGAAAAATCATTAACATTATTGCAAACCCAACTAACAGATTACGTTAAATGGGTTGATAAAACAATATTACCAAATACCCGAGAAAATGCAGCATTACCTAGAGAATTATACGAATTACAATTAAAGAACTATGGTGTTGAATCAAGTCCAGAAGAATTAATGGCCACAGGTCAAGTTGCCTTTATGAATATTCGCAATGAAATGATGGCAATTGCGCCTTTAGTAGCTAAGCAAAAAGGTTATGAAACTGACGATTATCGCGAAGTTATTAAATTATTGAAAAAAGACCAAATTCATGGTGATGAATTATTGGAATATTACCAAAAAATCATGCTTGAGCTAGATAATATTATTGAAACCAATCACTTAGCCACTCTACCAAATGAACCAGCTCGTGTACGCATGGCCAGTTCTGCTGAAACAGCACAACAACCTGCTGCACACCTTGATATCCCAAGGCTAATTGGTAATACGGGTGAGTTCCCTGAATTTATCGTTCCAAAAATTGAACAAAATGAAGATGGTACATGGCCAGATAGTGATTATGCATTCCCTGCAATGATGTGGACCTTGGCTGCACACGAAGCGCGTCCAGGACATGAAATGCAGTTTACGACCATGTTGCGTGGCGGTGTTTCAACTGCTCGTGGTTTATTTGCTTTTAACTCAGCTAATGTTGAAGGCTGGGCACTTTATGCAGAGTCTATTACCAAACCATATATGCCTCTTGAAGGACAATTATTGTCATTGCAAGCTAGATTACTACGATCAGCACGCATATTCCTAGACCCTATGTTAAATTTAGGCCTTATTTCTCCAGTTGAAGCCAAGAGAGTATTAATGGAAGATGTTGTAGAAGATGACCCAAGTGCACAAAATGAAGTGGAAAGATATACTTATCGTTCACCTGGTCAAGCTACAGCTTATTATTACGGTTATGAAAACTTACAATCCTTAAGAACAAGAACCGAATTACGTCTTAAAGAAAAATTTAACGCACAAGAATTTCATGATTTTCTGTTAGCTCAAGGATTATTACCACCTGAAATTTTAAATGAGTCTGTAGAGAAATATTTCATTGCCCCAAGATTGAAGTAATCAACAAACATTAACCCTCTGAAATAAGCCATAATTTAGAGGGTTGATTTTTATTAAATTTAAAAGGACTACTAACCCTTTCTGAGCTTCAGTTCAGACTTTACTGCCCACCATATAAACCAAATTATAACTATTTGCAAAGGCAACCTAAAATACAATACCCACTGAGGAATATTTGAAAAACTTTCATAGTGTAAAGCCATATTGACGTTCGCTGGGAATACAGCAACAGACAATGCTATTAAACCATAAGCTGCGGCAACTCTCGTCTTTGGCATCAAGATGCCAATCGCTCCTAGTATTTCAAATGCACCACTGATAATCACTAGCTGTTTATGATAAGGAATATAAGCTGGCATAATTTTTATAAATGAATCCAAGTAAGCAAAATGAGCTATTCCACCTAACCCAAAAAACAATGCAACAATAAGAATAGTTATTCTTGGCATTGGCTAATTATAATTATGTGTATAGCTGCGAAGAACTTGATTGTTTTCACCGCGAATTTCCATCGCAACTTTCCCAGTAGATAAATTAAATTGAATAATACCAAAACTATTAACCACAATATTATCCCCTACACGGTATTTATTGGGTTCAATCTTTTCTTTATTATAGGCATGAGTCATACCGCTTGAGGTAAAGTCTACCAACGGGTAATCTAACCCTTGGATATTCTTTTGTGAAAATTCTGAAATATGTCTGTCACCTGAAAGAATAATCACATTTCGGGCTTTTGATGACTGAATTAATTGCTCCATTTTATCTACTTCATGCGGCATATTGGCCCATTTTTCAAAACCATGAACAGGTGATAAAAATTGAATACTGCTATTTATAATGTTGAAATCCGCTTTAGAGTTTTTCAACTGTTGTTCCAACCATTGCCATTGAGCCTCCCCAAGCATTGTGCCATCACCATAGTTATTCGGAATAAATCTCTGGTCACCAGCTGGGTTAGGATTAGGCGTAATAGCCGTTCTAAAATATCGTGTGTCTAACACAATAATTTTTATAGAATGTTTGCCAATTTGATAATCATGCGCATTATAGATTCCTTCTTGGCTCCTTCTTGAACTGTCCTTTGGTACATTCATAAAGTCTAAGAACAATTGTTGAGAAGCTGCTTTTTCAGAGTATTCAATTCCCCCGTCATTTACTCCATAATCGTGATCATCCCAAGAACCAATTATTTCTGTCGTACCAACAAAGTGTTTATATGCGATATTGTCTTTTTGAATCTGATAATTTTTTCGCAATACATCCATATCATAAGTATCAGAATAAATAATATCCCCACCCCAAACCCAGACATCTGGATGATGTTTTTCTATTTCTTGCCACAATACATTTTCTAGATGTTGTTCATTGCAGGAACCAAAGGCTAAAGTAAAACTAGCATTAGGTTTTTTAGAAGTCGTTGTACAAGCACTTATCGTTAATACTAATGTAATCGTGATGAGTTTCATTGTTTTCATAAATATTGCATGGCTAAAGCCCCGTTTCCTATTAACTACTGGTTTCATTTAAAGCATATTTTAACAACTTATTAGTCATTTTTTCTTCAATCGTTTGCGGATTATTTAAATCCATTCTTTCTAAATATGCGCTAAATTTTTCTTCATCAACTTTATTTAAATAAGCTTTGGCGATTAATTTTAATTTAGCAAAACTGCTTTTAGTGTTGGCTTTAAGGTATTTTAAGGCTTTAACAATAACCAGTTCTATTTCAGTAAATTCAGACCCAAATGGATATTCTGGATACGAGTTTGCAAATTCATTATTTAACAATCCAAATGTGTTTTGACTAAACTCTTTAGGAATTTGCCAATCAGAATCTAACTTATTAAACTTAACAGCTGTTTCTCTTAACTCTTCTTGAAACTGTGAAGCGGCGATACATATCATGCGTTTAACGCATTCTTCATCTGATTGTCCCCGTAGATCAGCTATCCCATATTCGGTAATCACAATGTCGCGTAAATGTCTTGGGATAGTACAATAAGGATATTTCCAGACGATATTACTTTCACAACCATTTTTGCCATGATGGGTACTGCGCAACATTAAAATTGACCGACTATCATCAAGTGTATGCGCCATTGCAACAAAGTTGTATTGTCCACCTACTCCACTGACAACTTGATTGTTGTCTAACGTATCTGAAGCTGCTGCCCCCATTAAATCTACTTTCATACATGTATTAATAAAGCGCGCATTGATACGTTGAACACGGTCTAATTCTTCACCACCATAGAGTTCGTTAATCTGTCCAACTGAAACCATTTGAAATAATTCACGATCATCATCTGACAAATTTCTTAAAAATTCATAAAACCACGGCGAACCAAGGAAAAATGCAGCATGTAAAACACTCCCCTGTTTTAACCTATCACCAAGACAATTTTGTTGTATTGCCTGGATATGTTCATAATGAAATAAATCCGTATTATACTTATTGCCTTGCTTGTCTTGCATATAACCTTTATGCATGAACAAATCATCTTTTAAAACACCTAAACTTTGCAATCGAGACAATTGTTTTTTCGTTATAAACTCATCTAATACATTGTTTTGTATCAATATTTCAATAATGTTATTTGGTATTTTTTCAGATACATTTCCTTGATTTATTAAAGACTGTATTTGTGAATCTGGGTAAACTTTTCGTTTGAGAATTCCAGTATTGTATAAATGTGCAAATCCTTCAACGAACATTTCACTGGCAGCATACAAGCCTTTTTTATACGGCTTAACCGAACCAAAGTTTTCAATAATATCTTTGAATTTTTCTTGTATCTTTAATCCATTAAGCAATTTCAAATAATCATCATTATTTTGATGTCTTAATTTTGTACAATATATCAAAGCATCTGCAAGAGAACCGATGCCAACTTGCAGTGTTCCATTATCTTTGATCATAGTACTAGCCAACAACCCAATATTGTAATCAATTAAATTGATGGCCGCTCTTGGCGTGGCAAAAGGTTCAAAGTATAGACTTTCATCATCAAGAATAAGATCAAAAAAACCACTTTCTACCTGAGCTTTACCACCCATGAAAGGCATGTTAGGGTTAACCATTGCCACAAAATAGGGCCTTTTCGTACCTTTGCGCTTGCAACTAGATTCAATATCTAAAGTTAAATCCGTATTACTACATAGACTATAAACGGGACCATTTTCAGTTTGTTTAATCGCAACCATTTGAATTAAAACGTTCAATCCTTTATTTAACATATCACGAGTTGCATGGGTATAGTTACTACTGGTGTAGTTTCTTTGAGCCATAGATGAAGTTAACATTTTTCCAGATTGCATATAGAATTCGGTTAACTTAATATTTTTTGGAACATTGTTACTACGTATTTCATCTATATAGTTAAGATGTGGATGATTGGGGAATACTCTATCTGTAAATGGTTTAAGAAATCTTTTTTCTAATAATGAATTACCCGTAGGCACTTGTAAGGATAGTGCTGTAAAAACTTCTAATTGTAGTTCTGGTTCATTTTTAGCTTTATCCCAAATAGCATTCAATAATTGATTAGGTTTTCCAATACCTAAAGGTGCACCCACCACTAAATTATGACCATTTATTTTAATTATATTATCAATACAATCAGAAAGGTTTTGTACATGAAGTGTCATTTAATTTCTACAGTAAATTTTGTGTCATTTTAACACGAAATAACATATTGATGATTGATAGAAATCAAATATTGATAAATTGTGAATTGCCCCAATTTAATATTTTTATCCTTGTGCTTTAACTTTGAAAAAAACTCTTACCATCGACATCCATCAAGACCCAACTAAACATGTTGAATCCTTTCTACAAAATTGGTTACAGTTTGGTGCGTATGAACAACTGTCAGAAGTTCAATATGAGCTTATAGATAATACGGGCAAGACTTGTCTTCTGAATATGAGTGAAGTCACAATAACTATTGCTGGAGAAATACCGAGTCAATCATTTATGCTCATAGATACTTTAGCCAAAGCCTGTGAAGGTGATAGAGTGATTGAGGGTGAAGTAATAGATAAAAATCAAACCCAACATCAACATACAGGCCAGCCTAATTTTGAAGATTTATTTAATCAGCAAACTGGTGGCGCGGGGTTTAAGATACCTATGGGCATGAATTCCATGATCAATATCAGTGGCATGTCTAAATTTAGAATCATTTTAATGTTGATTATCGCTATTCCATTATTAATAGTCATGATTCCAATTATGATAATTGTGATGATAGTAAAGATAATAATGTTCAAACTTAATATAAGATAATTTGCTATAATCCACATCAATAAAAACTGGTCCTTGTATAACATGAAAAAAATTCTATTTACCCTATTATTTCTATCCAACATAGCAATTGCCGAAACAACTATTTACCTCGTTAGACATGCTGAAAAAATAACAACCGAAGGTGTAAAAGACCCAGAATTAACAGCAATTGGTCATTTTAGAGCATTAAATATCGCCAAACAATTATCAGAAGTTGGGATTACCGAAATCTATTCCACAAACTATAAACGTACATTACAAACGGCAAAGCCGTTAGCTGATTATCTTAATCTTGAAATCAAAAATTATGATCCCAGAAAACTTATAGAATTTTCTGAAGAAATAAAATCAAAAAAGGGAACTATTTTAATAGTCGGTCACAGCAATACCACACCCAAGTTAACCAGTCTAATTAGTGGTGAAACAGTTGCTCCAATTGAAGAGCAACATGAGTATGACAACCTCTATCAAGTAATCATGACAGATACCCAAACCATTTTAAATCGCTTTAAATCTATTCCATCTTATACATTAGATGACAAACAATCCGTAAAAAAATCAATCACAGCCAAGGCTGAAAATTCGCATACAGAGAAAAATACGGAAAAAAACAATGAAGATAACAATGAATATTAAGAAAATTCTAATTGCCAACCGTGGTGAAATTGCTTGTCGCATTATGCAAACTTGTCAAAAACTAAACATAAAGACGGTTGCTGTTTTTGCCGAAATAGAACGCAATGCTAAACATGTAAAAACAGCTGATGAAGCCTTCTTAATTAAAGCAGAAACACCAACTGCTGCTTACCTTGATGCAGATACCATTATCGAAATCGCCAAAGATAATAATGTTGATGCCATACACCCTGGTTACGGATTTTTATCTGAACGTACCGCGTTTGCCGAGAAAATAGCCGCTGCTGGAATGAAATTTATTGGTGCCCCTATTGCTGCACTTGATTTAATGGGCTCTAAAGCTGCTGCTAAAAAAACCATGATATCTGCTGGAGTTCCTTGTGTTCCTGGCTTTCATGGAGATGAGCAGGACAGTGACTTTTTACAAATAAAAGCTGACGAAGTGGGCTATCCTTTGCTAATCAAAGCCAGTGCTGGTGGCGGTGGTAAAGGCATGAAGATTGTTAATAAATCTACAGAATTTTTAGAAGCCTTAGACTCTGCCAAACGCGAAGCCATTAAAAGTTTTGGCGATGATCATGTTATTTTAGAAAGATTTATCACTAAGCCTAAACACATTGAAGTACAAGTCTTTGCTGATTCTCATGATAATGTCGTACACTTATTTGAACGTGATTGTTCAAGCCAAAGACGCTATCAAAAAATAGTTGAAGAAGCACCGGCTACTTGTATCAACGAGGATACCAAACAATCCATGTATAAAGCTGCAATTGATGCAACTGCTGCAGTTGATTATCAAGGTGCTGGCACCATTGAATTTATCGTTGAGGACGAAGAGTTTTTCTTTATGGAAATGAACACGCGTCTACAAGTTGAACACCGTGTCACTGAGATGATTACAGGAACTGATTTGGTTGAATGGCAAATACTAGTTGCCGCAGGAGAAGCTTTACCACTTAAGCAAGAAGAAATTCAATGTAATGGCCATGCTATTCAAGCACGCATTTATGCAGAAGACAGCTTTAATGGTTTTTTACCTGCAACAGGTTTACTTGAAGAAGTTGAATTTTGCAGTGGTGAAAACATTATCATCGATACAGGCATAGAAAAAAGTAACAACATCAGTATACATTTCGATCCCATGATTGCAAAAACAGTCTGTTGGGCAGAAAACCGTCAAGCTTGTATTGAAAAGGTTTTACATAATTTGGACCATACTTTTATTGTGGGTGTTAAAACCAATTTAGGATTTTTGTCAGGTTTAATGTCGAAAGAAGAATTTAGTAACAATACTATTTTCACTAATTCTTTGGACAATGAAAGTATAAAGGTTGAGTCCCCTATTGTTACAAATGAAATCCTCGCCACTTTAATTTCAAAAACATCAAATAACCCTGCGACTTCAGCATGGTCTGGAAATGCCGGCTGGAGTAATTCTGGCCATTATACAAACAACTATAAATGGACTTATAACGATGAAGAAATTTCAGTGTCGGCAATAATATTTGATAGCAAAGTGAGTATAAATAACAAACCCATTGAGGTTGATAATACAGCAATAGTTTTTGAATCATCTAAACAAATCCAATTAATCAACCACCATCAACGTTACGTCTTTGATAAAATTGATCACCAAAGTGCTGCGCTTGCCCAAAACAAAGGCGATATAATTTCTCCCATGCCTGGCAAAATTTTAGACATCAAGGTGAAAATTGGAGATACAGTTTGTCCAGATCAGACACTGGCAGTGATGGAAGCCATGAAAATGGAACTGTCTTTAAAGGCTACAGCTGATGCAACAGTTGTTGAGATTTTAGTAGCAATTGACGATGTCATTACTGCTGATACTTTATTGATTAAACTTGGATCGTAAAATATTAATCGATGTTAATTAAAACCTAATAATAATTTCAATAATGTAAATATTTTAGTCTTAACATCATCAAAAATAGCATGATATAATTCATCTTTAATTATACAGATGATAACCTAATGTCAAAACTACCTAAACACGTCAAAATAGTTGAGGTTTCTCCTCGTGATGGTTTGCAGAATGAGAAGCAACTCATTGATTTATCAACCAAGCTTTCACTGATTGAACGACTTGGGAATGCTGGTTTAAAAAATATCGAAGTCACTGGTTTTGTTAGCCCTAAATGGGTACCACAATTATCTGACTCTTCACTATTATGTGAACAACTCATTAGAAAAGAAGGCATTAACTATTCCGCATTAACGCCTAATATTAAAGGCATGGAGTTGGCGATTTCTGGTAATATTAAAGAAGTAGCTGTATTTACAGCAGCTAGTGAAAGTTTTACTCAAAAAAATATTAATTGTACAATTGAAGAATCTCTTGAAAGATTTAAACCTGTTATTGAATTAGCAAAACAAAACAACATTAAAGTCCGTGGTTATGTCTCTTGTGTTTTGGGCTGCCCTTATGAAGGTCAAATTGACCCCAATAAAGTTGCCGAAGTAGCCGAACAGTTGTTTGAACTGGGTTGCTATGAAGTTTCTCTAGGCGATACCATCGGCACAGGCACACCTTTAGACGCTCAAAATATGCTGAAAGCCTGTATGAATATTGCGCCAATCGAAAAGCTTGCACTGCATTTCCATAATACTTACGGACAAGCATTGGCTAATATTTATGCTTGTCTTGAATTGGGGGCTAATATAATTGATTCATCAGTTGCAGGACTAGGCGGCTGCCCTTATGCCAAAGGTGCCAGTGGAAATATTGCCACGGAGGATGTTGTTTATATGTTAGATGGCATGAATATTCACACAGGGGTTGATTTAGATAAATTAATAGAGACAGGAAATTGGATAAGTGACCAGTTAAGCAGAAACAATAATTCTCAAGTGGGTAAAGCCATTCAGAAACATGTCTAGAACAAAATCATTCGCTATTTTTATTCTTATCATTATTATTGCTATTTCATTAATGCAGTTTCAAAAATATTATTCAGAAAATCAACTATCAAATTGTATCTCTCAAGTGCTTTCACAAACTGGTAGTCAAGGCATAGAAATTATTGCTAAAGATAGAGGGGATAAACCCATTCTAAAAGGTAAACTTTATCTAGGCGAAAAAGAAAAATTATTTGTAAGCATATACAAACAATGTGAAGTAGAAGAAATTCAAGACTTTATTGAAATCACTTCTGAAAATACAGTTTTCATAGAATCAATTAACATTCAAATTGATTACTTCAATCATTTAGTTAATGTCAAAGGTACGCTAAAAAATCAATTAGCCATAGATGACTTACTTGAAAGCTTTAACACGGCTATTCGAGATAATCTAACCGAATCAAATGAAGAATGGACGCTCTCCCCAAATATCATCATTAGCAGAAAAGTAGAATCCATTGATTTTTCAATTTATGTGACTTTACTTTTCACGGCTATTGATAACATCAGAGCAACAGATATCACCATCGAGAATAACCAATTAATTCTTAACGGACTAGTCAGGAATAAAGAAAAAGAAATTGAAACGATGGATAAAATATACCAATTGTTTGCTGATGAGCTAACCATAGTCAATCAACTAGAATTGGTTATTAAAAACAATATAGAAATTGAAAAAATTGAAATAGAACCATTGCCATTACCAAGCCTAGATAATCAATAGTCAATTCTATAAACTTATTTTATAATTAATTTTACCAATTAAACCTGACACTCTTTATTTTTCATCAACATAAAATACAAGGCAGGAACTACTAATAACGACAAAAATGTTGACACAATTAATCCTGAAATAATAGTCCATGCCAATGGAGGCCATAATGTACTTTTTGTCACAACTAATGGCAGTAGTCCAGCAACAGTAGTAATGGTAGTCAGTAAAATTGGACGTGCGCGTCTTTTGACAGCTTGAATAATTGATTGACTGAATTCGATTTGCTTATCTAGATTCTTTTGAATTAAATCTAACAAAACAATCGCATTATTAACCACAATCCCTATCAAAGCTAACACACCTAATATTGCAGTAAACCCAAAAGTTGTATTCGTCAACAACAATCCTAATGGAACACCTGCAAATGCTAAAGGAATAGTAATTAAAATGATGGTAACTTTAGTAAAGGAATTAAATTCGATTAGCAAAAACACCAACAATAAAATCATTCCTATTGGCAATGCACCACCCAAAGATTTATTGGCCTTATTGGATTCTTTTGACGTACCTGCCACTTGAATCGAAACGCCTTTAGTTAACGATAATTTATCCAAACTCGGGATTAAATCCTTTAATACTTGATTATAAGTGGTATTAAATTGTGTTTCTGAGAAAACAGAAGCCGTACGCTGAATATCAAAATGATGAATTGCAGCAGGCAACCATTTTAAATTAATATCCGCTAATTCCCTTAAAGGTACACTTTCGATCCCAGTTTTACCTTGCAATTGTAATTCAATGTTTTCTATTTGTTCTAATGGGAAGTTTATGCCTTTTTTATCCCTGACAACGATATTTATTGGTTCATCTGCTCTTCGGTATTGCCCCACAATTAAACCTCCAGTGGATAACCCCACTGACTGTGCTACTTGTTTACGGGTAATATTATAGTGGTTCAAAATTTCATCTTTGAATTTCATTTGATAACTAGGCAAACCTATGCCTAAATTATTACGCACATCTCGAGTGCCTTCAGTTTGTTCAATTATTTGCTGAATTTGATGTACTGTTTTACTAAGTAATTCTCTGTCTTTTGCAAAAACTTTTATTTCTATAGGTGCTGTTACTGGTGGGCCTTGTCCTAAGCGATTAGCAATAATTTCAACATTGGGATGCTTAGGCTTTACTTCATCATTAATCCATTGAATAAACTCTTTTGCATTATCTGCGGAATTTAGCTCAACATCTATGCGTGATAAATTCGGAGATCGAGGTTTCTCTATTAAATTATAATAGAAATTTGGCCCTGAATTACCACTAAAAGCATAAACATGGTTTACATTAGGTTGCTTTAATATATCGACCGATAGTTTTCGAACCATACTACTGTTATGTAAAAGATGTGTGCCTTCTGCAAAAGTAACATCAACAATGATTTGATTTCTATCCGTACTTGGGAAAAAATCTTTCTTAACAAAATTAAACATCATCATCGAAATTACTATAAAGACTAAAGCTAATACAAGTACATTAATAGGATTTTTAGTCGCTATTTTTCCAAATTTTTCACCCAAATCCATTATTTTTGAATCTTTTGAATGCTGACTTGTTTGCAAAAATAAATGACTAAATGCCGGCGTGACAAATATTGAATAGATATAACTTATAGTAATCGACAACATTATAACCATAGGAATAGCAACTGTAAAATCACCTGTATTGCCTTTAGCCATCAACATAGGAATAAATGCTGCTAATGTTGTACCAGTTGCTGAAAGCAAAGAAAATGAAAGTTGTCTAACAGCCAAAATAGAAGCTTCTGATTTACTCAGACCTTTGTCAATGTTATATTGAATATTCTCAACCATCACAATGGCATTATCTACCAACATTCCCAAAGCAATAACCATGCCAGAAATGGCTATTTGATGTAAGACATTACCTGAAAAATTATAAATAGCTAATGCAGTAAATGTTACTAAAGGAATAATACTAGCAACCACCAGGCCGGGGCGCAACCCTAAAAAGAAAGTTAAAACTATACTAACTAATACCATTCCTATTAATAAGGAATAACCCAATTCTGATATTCTATTTTCGACACGATCGGGTTGAAAAAATATCGGTTTCATGTCAACTGTTTGATATTCATCGGCAATATCAAGCATAATTTGTTTGATTTTTTTACCAAACTTGACCACATTCATTTGATTAACAGGTACGAATAGCCCAATGGCAATCGCACGTTGTCCATCTTGCCAAAATACCGAGCTCGCATCTTGTTTTGCACCATATGAAACTTCAGCTAAAGTAGACAAAGGTAAACTTGTACCATCTGGCAATGTCACTAAGGTATTTTTAATTTCATCAATTGATTGAAATTCCGTTTGAGCATTGAGAATAAATTGCCGTGTGTCTGATTGCAAAGATTGTAATGGTACAACATCAGTCTTATTGCTTATTTGCCTAACAATATATTCTGCGTTTAAGCCTAATTGCTTTAATATTTCATTATGGGGTTCAATAGAAATTTCTTCTTCAGCTTGTGAGTAAAATTTTATTTTAGAGAGCTCTGGAACTGTCAATAATTTTTTCTTAACTTCTTCTGCCACCCATCTCATGTGCATAATATCATTATTGCCAGAGATTGAATAAACGACCAATGGTGTATCAATTACTCTATCGTCTAAAATAGGTTCCAAGACCCCTTCTGGAAACTTAACTTGAGCTCTTCTAATGGCATCTCGAACATTATTCCAACCCGTATTAGTATCATATACATACTCTTTCATCTTAACGATAACTTGGGTAAACCCTGCTCTTGCAACCCCTCTTATTTCATCGACCTCCTCAACCTGAGAAATTTCCTGCTCAAGTGGCTCCAATACTAAATTTTCAATATTTTCAACACTGGCTCCTGGATATTGAGTCAGTACAAAGCCATTGCGGTAAGGAAAAAACGGGTCTTCTTGTCGATTCATATTAAACCAAGCAGATATTCCGGCAATCGCAAATAATATTGCTGTTGTTAAAATTAATCTTTTTTGATTAACCAATAATTTCACTAGATTCATTGTATTGCCTGTAATTTCATTCCTTCTGAAATTTTGCTTTGTCCTTTAATCACGACTTCATCCGCAATATCTATAACTGTACTAAAAATTATTTCTCCATTTTCAATATACAATGGAGTGATTGTGTTTTGTAGCGCCTGACCTTCTGTCAGAGTAAAAATATACGGTTGATTAATCCCATCATCAATAACAACTTCCAATGGTAATTTATATACGCTTTGATAGATCTCTGGAAAAGACATGATCACCTGATGTCCTATCACATGTGTCAATTCTGATTGTAATTCAAGTACAACTTTCATCAAATGAGATCGTGATTCTGCCGTTTGTGCTAATTCAACGACTTTAAATTTGATTTCTTTTTCTTGATATTTAGCTGAAATTGAATCGCCTAAATTTAAGTTTTTCCATAATGAACGTGTAATATTAACTTCAACTTCCATACTAGATTGTTGATTAACAGCAATCACTGACTGCCCTGCAGCAATAAATTCTCCAACCTGTTTATTAATCGAAACAACACTGCTATCAAACGGTGCTTTGATTATTGATTCTGATTGGTTGGCTAAAGCCAAGCTGATTTGTGCGTTAATTGATTTTTCTTGAGCCATTAAATCTTTTAAATTTGTTTCTTTTTGTTCAAATGCATTCTTACTTGCTGATTTATTTTTACGTAATTCTTTTAAATTGGCTAAATCGCGTTTTACCTGAAAAATTTTAGCTTTAAGCGATTCAAGATTGGCCAAGCTCGTCTCAATGCTTGAATCAATATTTGGATTATACAAACTCATTAATGCTTGACCTTCTTCAACTTTCTCACCAATTTTAACCATGACATGATTTATGGTGCCTGATAACTGGAAAGCCATATTCGCGCGATTCTTGGCCAAGAAAACTGCTGGAACTTGATGTAATCTTGTTATATCATCCTTGACAATAAGTGTTACTTCAACGGGGTTTTTAATTTCACGATTTGTTTCTTTTGCAGTTATATCCTTGCAAGATGCTAAAAAAACCAATGTAACTAAACAAACTGAAATGATAAAGAACTTCTTTATATTCATAACATTACTCCATTAATAGTAATGCTAATGTAATCTTCGATGAAAGTAGAATCATCTCCATATAATTCATCTGACCATTGACTAAAGTGGGGTTTTGAATTCAAGTAAGCATTTATTGTTGAAATAAATGAAACAATTAAGTTAACTGGTTTGAAATTATTTCTAAATATTCCAGCATCTTGTGCTTTTTTAATTAACACACAGCCTTTTTCGATAAGTTCTTGATCTTGTCGACCACAACTATAATCATTTTCTAAATTACTCCATGTATACATTCTTAATACATTGGGGCTATTTAAAAGAAACTCGAAATATTTATGAATAGAATCAGAAATCAATTTTTTTGGACTTGTTACGCTTTTAAATATGTCTAATTGTTGATCTGCAAATGTTGAAAATGAAAATGTTTTCACATCTTCCCATAATTCTTGTTTGCTTGAATAATGATGAAAAATCAGACTCTTTGCAACATCTGCTTGTTTTGCAATTTGAGCAATTGAAACATGACTAAACCCTTTTTCGGCAAATAATTTAAAAGCTGCTTGTAATATTTTTTCTTTATTTGATAACATTATCAAACCTCAAGTACGTAAAAATAAACTGAAATAAAATGACTAATACTGCCTAATAATACAAACATATGAAAAACAGCATGATTCATTTTAATTTTATGGATGGCATAAATGATAGCACCGACTGTATATGATATTCCGCCAATACCCAGCCACAATATTCCACCAGACGATAAATTTTCCTTCATGGGAGTAATAAAAAATACAGCAATCCATCCCATCAATACATAAGCTAAAGTTGAAACCAAAGTGAAGCGCCCTGTAAAAAACAACTTTAAAATAATTCCAACTAATGCTACTCCCCACGCAATACCAAAAAGTAACCAACCCCCATCTTCTTTTAAAGTAATTAATGCATACGGCGTATACGAGCCTGCTATAAGCACATATATTGCTGCATGATCGAAGACTTTAAGCTTTCTCCTATTTTTGGGATTTACAGATGAATGATATAAAGTTGATGCGGCATATAAAATCACCACACTGACACCATAAATACTATAGCTAGCAATATGCCAAACATTCCCATGCGTAACTGCTTTTATAATTAAAAAAACCAATCCAACAAGTCCAAGTAAAAAGCCTATTGCATGAGATACAACATTAATACGTTCCTCAAATGGCGAATAATATTTAACGGGTTTAACTGTAGTCATAACAATTATGTTTTCAAAAAAGTGTTATTATACACTGACTGACCGCTCGGTCAATGCAATTTTAAAACAATATTTCTACAATTAGAAATTAAATGAAAATCGTAGATATGTTGAAAACAGTGCGTTTTTAAAGAAAAAATAGTATATTTTAAGTTTTACATTGTATAAAAATGCGAAAATTGAGTTAAAATGCACTCGCTGGTAAAACAACAGCTAATATTTATGTTTACGCAATTATGATGTTCCATTTGTTACATTCTATTTTTA
>Ga0209345_10002082_pt1 | contig 22832 bp, 22 predicted proteins | sample Cruoilmetagenom7_FD_187294 | JGI IMG/M metagenome (GOLD analysis project Ga0209345, IMG submission 187294) | Oil polluted marine microbial communities from Coal Oil Point, Santa Barbara, California, USA - Sample 7 (SPAdes) (version 2) | ecosystem: Environmental > Aquatic > Marine > Oil seeps ...
AACTCTCCCAAAGCGCCTTAAAGAATGCTTCGTCGGCTCGGCGATCCGGTGGACGGCGATCCGACCGGCGCTCGCGGCGGGTAAGCTCTGTAGCGCCCTTGGGATTGGCGCGGCGTAGGGTGAATTGGTAATCTGTGCCGGGCAAGCGGCCCGGAAATCCACGGTGTTTCAGCATGTAAGCTAGTGCCATGCTACACCCTCCGCGCTGAGGGGGCGGGTCAGGACGGCCGCGAACGCCCGTCCTGCTGCTTGTCGCTTATTTATATTTGCCTGTGTAAACGGGCTCTTGGCTGATCGGCTCTGGATCAACCACGACAAATTCTTCGACCTGCTGCTCACGCGCACAGGCGGCAACCATGACCATAAGGCCGAGTGTTGCCAAAAGTTTGATGTTCTTCGACATCTGTAGCTCCTGTAACTTGTTGTACGGGATGGTTTTTCGAAACCTGCCGTATTTCCCGCAATAAATGCAGGCCGCACAGTTGCACGGCCTTTGCGGATTATACCGAAGTCCGAAGCCTCTGGATATGTGGATAAAACTGTCGCCAAATTCTGTGACTCCAAAGCCGCATTTAAACGCTGACCAAAAGGCCGTGCCGCAAGATATTGTATGTACATCAGTAGTCGTCCCATATGCAGACACCGTCTTCCTCACGGAAGGACTCAAAATACTGGATAGCGTCGGGATCTGGCTGACCAAACTCGGTTATACGGTCCATGAAGGATATCACGATCTTATCCGCACTCAGCGCATGTTCTGCCATATAGGCCACTGCGAATGTCTGGCAGAGATGCAGCATGTCTTCACCAGCTGTGTCGAACGTTATCTGTGCGTCGCCTGCAGCGATTTGCGGGGCGAGATATCGAAAGCGCAGCCAAGTGACTGCCTCCTGCGGGTCCACAAGAACCTCGTGCAGCAGCACTTGTTGCCCTGACGGGACATCCTGCGCCGCCATTGGACCGGCCAAGAATGCCAATGCAAAAATCAACTTCATGGAGCATCTGCCGTGTGCGTGGCAAATTCGGCTGGCGATACGATCTCGATCAATTCCATATCGTCGGAGTGGCGAACTTCGCGATGCCGAATACCGGATGGCTGCAACACGCATGAACCGGCGCGCAAGACATGCTCGCCTTCGCCCTCGTATTCGAAAACCACCCACCCTTGAGTGACGTAAACCATCTGAAAGTCCAGCTTATGGGTATGCCAGGTGCCCGGGCTTTCCATTCCCGGCACTGCGCGGATCACATGCGCGCCGAACTTGCCATTGGTTGCTTCTGTCACGCCAAGCTGCCGGTATTCAAAGAACGGGCGTAGACCCGCGCCCTCGAACGTACCGCTGTCGGCATGACTGATTGTGAAACCGGGGGTGGACCAAATACTCATGCCCCTCCCCCGTCTTTCAATTTCTGCGCAAAGCCTCGATCAGCGCATCCTTGTCCATATCCGAGCGGCCCTCGATCTCCAACTCCTGCGCGCGCGCGTACAAGTCGTCCTTGGTCCACTCCTCGTAAGGGAGCTGTTTGCCGCCCTTCTTTGACGGTTCTTGAGAATCGCTGGCTTGCGCATTCGCGATCGCCGCCGCTTTTTGCTTGGACGCCCCCTGCTCGCGCAGGGCTTCGTAGGTTTCGTCGTCCTTGATGGAACTTCCATGATCTTTGGTCATTGCTGTCTCCTTTCGAAGACAACAATGATACGCGGACGGTGGTTCCCGCCTGCGATACACTGACCAATGAAGTTACACGACACATGCCCGAATCCTACAGCGGGATGTTGTCGTGTTTTTTCCACGGCATGTTGGACTTTTTGTTGCGCAGGCTGGCAAAGGCGCGGGCAATGCGTTTGCGCGTGGTGTGCGGCTGGATAACTTCATCAATGAAGCCGCGTTCAGCAGCAACGAATGGGTTGGCAAAACGCTCCTCATAGTCCGCCGCGTGCTTCGCAATCTTTTCCGGATCTTTCAGATCAGCACGGTGGATGATCTCGGTCGCGCCTTTGGCGCCCATCACAGCAATCTCTGACGTGGGCCATGCGTAGTTGAAGTCCGAGCGCATATGCTTGGACGACATAACGACGTAAGCGCCGCCATAGGCTTTGCGGGTAATGACGGTGATCATCGGCACAGTCGCTTCGCCATAAGCGAACAACAGCTTCGCGCCGTGTTTGATCACGCCGCCGTATTCCTGTGAAGTGCCGGGCAAGAAGCCGGGAACGTCCACCAGCGACAGAATCGGAATTTCGAACGCATCACAGAAGCGGACAAAACGGGCCGCCTTGCGGGCGCTATCAATATCCAGAACGCCCGCCAGCACCATCGGCTGGTTGGCAACCACACCCACGGTACGGCCTTCAATGCGGATAAAGCCGGTGATGATATTCTTGGCAAACTCTTCCTGAATTTCGTAGAAATCGCCTTCATCGGCAAGCTTCAGGATAAGCTCTTTCATGTCGTAAGGCGTGTTCGCATTTTCAGGTACCAGTGTATCCAGCGATGGCTCAATCCGCTCAGGATCATCAAAGAACGGGCGCACCGGTGGCTTTTCACGGTTGTTGGACGGCAGGAAGTCGACCAGACGGCGAACCTCGGCCAGCGCCTCAACATCATTTTCAAACGCAGCATCAGCGACCGAAGATTTACGGGTGTGCGTTGACGCGCCACCCAGTTCTTCTGCGGTGACCTGTTCGTTTGTCACTGTTTTCACGACATCAGGGCCCGTTACAAACATGTAAGAGCTGTCTTTGACCATGAAGATAAAGTCGGTCATCGCAGGGGAATAAACCGCACCACCAGCGCAAGGCCCCATGATCACGGAAATCTGCGGCACCACGCCAGACGCTTCGATGTTGCGCTGGAAGACCTCACCGTACCCCGCGAGGCTGTCCACCCCTTCCTGAATACGCGCACCGCCAGAATCGTTGATACCGATGATGGGCGCGCCGTTTTGCACGGCCATATCCATGATCTTGCAGATCTTCTTTGCATGCGTCTCTGAAACAGAACCACCCAGAACGGTAAAGTCCTGCGCAAAGACATAGACGAGGCGCCCGTTGATTGTGCCCCAACCAGTGACCACACCATCACCCGCGGGCTTTTGCTCTTCCATACCGAAGTCGGTGCAGCGGTGAGTTACGAACATGTCGAACTCTTCGAAAGAGCCTTCGTCCAGCAGAAGATGCACGCGCTCACGCGCGGTCAGCTTGCCGCGCCCATGCTGGGCGTCGATACGGTGCTGACCACCTCCAAGGCGCGCTGTATCGCGGCGATCGTCAAGCTGTTGCAGGATATCTTTCATGGACGGCTCCTCCCATCGGATTATCTTTGCGTTTGTATCCGAGTGGGAAGAAGAGACAAAGCGTCATTTAGCAACTTTGCAAATAATTTTCAGCACCCTCACAGCAAATTGCAAAACTGCTAATTACGCGTCGTAAATTTTGCGCCCTATCGACAAGTTCAAAATGCGGGCATAGTTACTTAACAATGCAACAGATTAGAGAAGATCTCCATCCCGTCAAGCTTGGCGACAGGAGAACACCGCCCCACATTATTACATTGATCCTGCTTGCCGGAATGTCGGCCTGCGTGATGAACATGTTTTTGCCCAGCCTGCCCTCTATGGCCGCGCATTTTGAAACGGACTATGCTGTGATGCAGCTTTCGGTCGCGGTCTATCTGGGCTTTTCAGGGTTCTTGCAGATTTTCGTCGGCCCGCTATCTGACAAACTTGGCCGTCGGCCTGTGATCCTTTGGGGTTTGGGTTTATTCCTGATCGCCACTGTCGGCTGTATCTTTGCGCCGACGATCGAATTTTTCCTGACCTTCCGGATGATGCAGGCCGCTATCGCCACTTCGATGGTGCTCAGCCGGGCTGCGGTGCGTGACATGTACACTCAGGACCAAGCCGCCTCAATGATCGGGTATGTGACCATGGGCATGGCGGTCGTTCCTATGATCAGCCCTGCAGTAGGGGGCCTGCTGGATCAGTGGTTCGGCTGGGAATCGGTCTTTTGGGCCCTTTTCCTATTGGGTGCGGCCACGATGTGGCTAGCATGGAGCGATATGGGCGAGACAGCGGTCCGGTCCACCAAATCCCTCACAGCACAATTCGCAGAGTACCCTGAACTGCTGCGCAGCACGCGGTTCTGGGGTTATGCGCTGGCCTCCGGCTTTAGCTCGGGTGCGTTCTTTGCCTATCTTGGCGGCGCACCTTTCGTGGGACAGGTCGTCTTTGGTATGTCGCCCGCCACGTTGGGCTTTTTCTTTGGTGCACCGGCGGTCGGGTATTTTCTGGGCAACTTCCTGACAGGGCGCTTCGCGAGAACCTATGGCGTGAACCAAATGGTGCTATGGGGATGTTGCGCCAACGCGATTGGCGGCACCATCTCCCTTTTGATATTTGAGGCAGGCTACGGCACGCCCTTCAGCTTCTTCGGCTTGATGACATTGGTGGGATTGGGCAACGGCCTGACCATCCCAAACGCCACCGCAGGCATGCTATCGGTCCGGCCACATCTGGCAGGCACCGCATCTGGCCTCGGCGGTGCAATCATGATCGGCGGCGGCGCGGGGCTTAGTGCATGGGTTGGCGTTTTGCTCACACCGGAATCAGGTGCCTTCCCACTTTTGTGGATGATGTTGATTACAGCCGTACTTGGCCTTCTCTCAATTCTGGTTGTAATGCGCCGCGAACGGATGCTGGGCCTCCCCTCTGACACCCCCTTGTGACAGAGACTTTGCAAAGTTAGGGTCAGCCCACAGCTAATTTGCAAAGGGCACGCCCCATGGCCATTCAGAAACTTTATGCAGGTGCCAAGCTGCGCGAGCAACGCTTGCGCATCGGCTTGACGCAAAAGGATTTTGCGGCGCGGTTGGGTGTGTCCCTTCCTTATCTGAACCAGATGGAAAACAATAACCGTCCGGTTTCCACCTCCGTAGTTCTGGCGCTGGCGTCAGAGTTCGGCATGGACGTGACCGAGCTAAGCGCAGGGGACAGCGACCGTTTGGCTAGCGACATGCAAGAGGTGTTGGCCGACCCGTTGTTTGCAGGCGTCACCCCTCCAGTTGCCGATGTCCGTTTGACCGCGTCTAATGCGCCCGGGCTTGCAAGAGCCTTTATCGCGCTCCATCAAAGCTACCGTCAGGCGCATGAGCGGCTTGCCTCACTTGATGAAGCCTTGGGACGCGAGGATTCCCGCGCCACCCCGAGCCCTTGGGAGGAAGTCCGCGATTTCTTCCATTATTGTGACAACTACATTGATGCCGTAGATCGCGCAGCAGAGCGTTTTGCAGAGCGGGCAACAACACCGACACAAATACGCACTGTGGCGCTTGAGGCGCTGGCAGCGGCCGGTTTGACCGTCGCCTTCACAGATATGGACGCGCTGCGTTTGCTGGAACCGGAGGATTCTGTCCTGCACATCTCGGCCCGCGCCCAGCCTGAAACGCAGACCTTTCAGCTCTTGCTTCAGGTAGCGTTGACGCGACAGGATGCGCTGCTAGAGGCCACGCTGGATCTGGCGCGGTTCCATTCGCCTGCCGCACGGGACATTGCCAAAATCGGATTGGCCAACTATTTCGCCGGTGCCGCCTTGCTGCCTTATCGCGCGTTTCAGGCCCGCGCACAGACCTGCCGACATGATCTCGAAGTTCTGGCACAGCATTTCGGAGCCTCCATCGAACAAATCGCCCATCGCCTATCCACCTTGCAACGGCCCGGGGCCAAGGGTCTGCCATTCTTCTTTGTCCGTGTTGATCAGGCTGGCACGATCACCAAACGCCATTCAGCGACAAGGCTGCAATTTGCACGTTTTGGCGGCGCGTGTCCGCTGTGGAATGTCCACCGCGCGTTTGAGACCCCCGGTCAATTCCTGCGCCAGCTCGCTGAAACACCGGACGGAGTACGATATATCTCTATTGCGCGCGACATTTCCAAATCGGCGGGCAGATTCGGCGCCCCGACGCGGCGCTTTGCCATTGCACTGGGATGCGAGGTGCGGCACGCACCACAGCTGGTCTACGCAGATGGTCTGGACTTGAGACGCGACAGTGCATTTGAGCCGATAGGCATTTCGTGCCGCATCTGTGCGCGCAAGACCTGCCACCAGCGCGCGGTGCCGCCGCTTGAACGCAATCTGGTGGTTGATCCTGACCGGCGTGACATCCTGCCATACCGCGTGGATTAAATCCGCGATTTACGCCATCCAGCCGTGCGCGCCTCTGTCTCTGTACAGAACCACCGCTCGCCCTTGCTTGGACTGATCCGGGTCTTTTCATAGTATTTCTGGCTGGGAAGGTGATAAATACGATCCCCTTTGGCCGTCATATTGCCTTTGATATTACAGTCAGCACGCGCAAGCGGCTTGCGCTCTGGCTTATCTGCCTTTCGGTGCTGTTCGGGTGTCTGCATTTTCACGGCATGCAAGCCACGATCAAAAGCGGCTGCTTCACTCTCTAACTGCACGTAGTCAGAGCCGTATTTCACATAGGCAAAGGCCATACCTTCGCGCACCAGCCACGCCCCGATATCTTCGCCCAAAGCCGAACAGCGCGCCACGGTCCGGCCGTAACGGTCAATGTCCAAAGCTTCACAATAAGCAACCACGCCGGAATAGCGGTCTGAAACTACCTTTGTGACCCATCCACCGCAGGCCCAGTCTTTGCCTTGCTGTGTTTGACATATCTGGTCCTTTTCTGGCGCGTCGACCGCATGCAGCCGCACCTTTGTGCCCGCGACTTCGAAAGTGTCACCATCAATCACCCGCAATTGCCCGCTCAGGTTTGATCCGCTCCGGTTTGCTTGCAGAATACTGCCGGAGAAACCCAACGCGGCAACACCGACAAGGACCAAAAACGCAAAACGCCAGCGACGCCTGAAATATGAAAATGAAACAGCCATCAAAGCTGCAGGTGCATGAACTTCATACCAAGAAGATACGGCATTCCGCACAAAAGGTTAACAAAAAGTTAACGGGCGCCGGAGGGGCGCCCGCTTTTAGAAACCTATCTCTGCTGGGTCTGCCACTCCGGGTGGATCCAAGGCGTGTCATTTGACGCCGCCAAGGGCTCTTTGCCCAAGACATAATCGGCAATCTTCTCCCCCACCATGATCGACGGCGCGTTCAGATTGCCGTTCGTAATACGCGGAAAGATTGAGCTGTCAGCAACGCGCAGTCCTTCGACACCGATCACACGCCCCTTGGCATCCACCACAGAATCCGGATCATCAACGCGGCCCATTTTGCAGGTTCCGCAAGGATGATAGGCGCTCTCTGCGTGCTCTCGTACGAAGGCGTCGATCTCAGCGTCCGATTGAACATCTGCTCCGGGCTGGATTTCATGTTTCACAAAAGGTTTGAAAGCGTCTTGCGCAAAGATCTCACGCGTCAAACGGATACACCGGCGCCATTCTTCCCAGTCCTGTTCGTGAGACATGTAGTTGAACAGAATCTTTGGGTTGTCCGCAGGGTCCGCGGACCGTAGCGACACCCGCCCCCGAGACACTGAGCGCATCGGCCCCACATGCGCCTGAAAACCATGGCCCTCAGCCGCCGCCTGCCCGTCATACCGCACGGCGATAGGCAAGAAATGGTACTGGATATCCGGATAAGGAATACCTGCCTTACTGCGAATGAAAGCCGCACTTTCGAACTGGTTAGACGCCCCCATACCCTTCTTAAAGAACAACCATTGCGCGCCGATGACGGCTTTGGAGAAGATGTTCCAATGCTTATACAGCGTGATCGGCTGGCTTGCGGCCATCTGCATGTAGACCTCAAGATGGTCTTGCAGATTACCACCGACACCGGGTCTGTCGGCGATGACATCAATGCCGTGTTCTTTCAGATGCGCCGCAGGGCCGATGCCAGACAGCATCAACAGCTTTGGCGAATTGATAGAGGACGCTGCAAGGATCACCTCGCGCCGCGCGCGCAAGATTTCGGTTTTGCCGCCGCGCACAACCTCAACTCCGACCGCGCGGCCGTCTTCAATAACGATCCGTTGCGCCAATGCCCGCGTCAGCGATACATTCTCGCGTTTCAGCGCAGGGCGCAAATAGGCGTTGGCAGCAGACCAACGGCGCCCATTATGCACCGTTTGTTCCATCGGGCCAAAGCCTTCCTGCTTTTCACCATTATAGTCGTCAGTGGCTTCATAGCCTGCCTGCTTACCCGCCTCGACGAAAGCTTTGAACAGCGGGTTTTCGCGTGGTCCACGGCTAACGTGCAGCGGGCCATCCTTGCCCCGCCAGTAGCTGTCGCCGCCATGCCCGCCGTCGTGCCATGTCTCCATGCGCCGGAAATACGGAAGCACGTCTGCATAGCTCCACCCATCTGCGCCGCTGTCACGCCAATGGTCGAAATCCATCGCGTGGCCGCGCACATAGACCATTCCGTTGATCGAGGACGACCCCCCGATCACCTTACCGCGCGGCACGACCAAACTACGCCCGTCCAGATGCGGCTCCGGTTCGGACATATAGCCCCAGTCATAGCGCTTCATGTTCATCGGATAGCTCAGCGCAGCAGGCATCTGGATAAAAGGCCCCGCATCGGTACCGCCGTGTTCGATCACCAACACGGATTCCCCGGCCTCGCCCAAGCGGTAGGCCATTGCACAACCGGCGCTGCCTGCACCAACAATGATATAATCAGCTTCCATCAATTTGCACTCACGTAACCGGCAAGCAGAGAGATAAAGGCACCAACGTGGACCACCATAATCGCACGGTCTTTCCACATCACGCCCACTGCAAACCACAGTGCGATGCCTGCGAAAAAGGCGAATACGTTCCACGGCTGTAGCCCCATGCCCGTCAGGCCGTAGCCGACAAGCTGAACACCAGTGGCGACCCATTTCAACACATCAACCCGTGACATTTTCGGCTGCGGCTTTTGAGGCAAGTCCACCATCAGAAAGGCGCTTCCATATCGCCCATGCGCACATAGACGGACTTCACCTGACTGTAATGTTCAATCGCGGCTTTTGAGTTCTCGCGGCCAACACCGGAGGCTTTCACACCCCCAAAGGGCGCCTCGACGGGCGCATCATTATAGGTGTTGATGTAGCATGTGCCCGCTTCGAACCCTGCTGCAACACGGTGGGCGCGGCTGAGATCGCGCGTAAAAACACCCGCAGCCAAGCCGAATTCCGTATCATTGGCACGTGCCAGAACATCGGCTTCGTCCTCGAAATCCAGAACCGCCATAACGGGTCCAAAAATCTCTTCGCGGGCGATGGTCATGTCGTCGGTCACGTCTGCAAAAACGGTTGGCTGCATGTAAAAGCCTTCGCCCTCAATCGCCTTGCCGCCATAAACCAGACGCGCCCCTTCGGCTTCGCCTTTGGCGATGTAGCCCAGCGCGATGTCCATTTGCTGCTTGGACACCATCGGGCCAAAGCTGGTCGCGGGGTCCATCGGATCGCCGATCACCGCATTTGCAAGGCGCTCGGAAAGGCGCTTCAGGAATGCTTCCTTGATATCCTTGTGGACAAACACGCGCGTGCCGTTGGAACAAACCTGACCGGAGCTGTAGAAATTGCCAAGGATCGCACCGGAAACGGCGTTCTCAATATCGGCGTCCTCAAACACGATCATGGGGGATTTCCCGCCCAGTTCCATCGTCACATGCTTCATGTCGGCTGCCGCTGCGGCATAGACTTTGCGGCCGGTCGGGACAGACCCTGTCAAAGACACTTTGTCCACGCGCGGGTCGGTCACTAGGGCTGCGCCCACATCGCCCAATCCCTGAACCACGTTATAAAGACCTGCGGGCAGGCCCGCTTCGTGCAGAATTTCGGCCACTTTCAGCGCGCAAAGCGGTGTTGTCTCTGAGGGTTTGAAAATGACAGAGTTGCCGCAGGCCAGCGCCGGAGCGCCTTTCCAGCAGGCGATTTGGGTGGGATAGTTCCAAGCGCCGATGCCAACGCAGACGCCCAGCGCCTCGCGGCGGGTATAGACCCAGTCTTCGCCCAACTGGATGTGTTCGCCCGTCAGGGTCGCCGCCATACCGCCGAAATATTCAAGCGCATCCGCGCCAGAGGTCGCATCCGCAACAGATGTTTCCTGATAGGGCTTGCCGGTGTCATAGGTTTCCAGCACCGACAGATCATGGTTGCGCTCGCGCATGATGTCAGCGGCGCGGCGCAGGATGCGGCCCCGCTCTGTTCCGGTCATAGCGGCCCAGCTGTGCTGTGCTTTCTTCGCGGCGGCAATGGCCCGCTCGACGATGGCGGGCGTGGCTGCGTGGACGGTTGCGATGACGGCACCCGTGGCAGGATAGATCACCTCGATAGGTGCCCCTGCGGTGTCCTCGACATATTCACCGTCGATGAAATGGCTGGCGGTAGGTTGGGTTTTCATAGGTTTCTTTCTTGTCAGATACGGCCCCGCACAGCGTATCCGCGCGGGGCCTTTGGTTTCAGAAGCTGGGATTAGTTAAGCGGCGCCGCTTGACCATCAAGGTCGGACATGTGGTGACGCTTTACGAAGAACATATAGGCAAGTGCCGCGAGGTAGATCACGATCACAACCGTGCCGACCCACTGGATCTGCAACCACTGGCTTTGGAACAGCAGTGTCAGCACAAACAGGCCAACCGCATTTGCCAGAACATAGGACACCGTGCCGAAACGCTCTGTCGTGAGGTTCAGGTTGTCAGTGTACAAACGGATCAGTGAGTCGAACGAATTGATCACAAACACGATGCCGACAATGGTCATTGCCCAGTTCGGCAAACCTGCCGTACCGATCCCGTTGAGGTGATAGAAATACAGGACCGAAAACCACAGGCCCAGCGGGATGGACGGGAAGATCATCAATGACGCAAGCAGCTGCCACGTTTTGAGACCACCGACAAAACGGCTCACGAACTGGCCGATCATAATGGACCAGGCGAACCACCAGAACAGGTAGAATTCATGGTAGTCTGTCAGCGGGATGATAAACTTGTGCAGGTTCGTGAAATAGCCACCGATATTGCCCGCCGAAGATGCCAGATCACCCGCTGTCATGCCTGCGTTGAAGAACATGTAAGCGATCAGAATAAAGAACAGCACGGTCGAGCTGACCGAGAGGACTTTGACGAATTTGATATCGGTCGAGCTGAAGGCCGCCACAAGGATCACAAGGAAACAGATCACATAGAACACTGGCAGGATCGTCTCGCCATCGCCAACTTCGGCAATATAATAAGGCATGTAGATCAGGAACAAGGCGCCGGTGAAGGCACATGTCGTGATGATCACGATGTTGTTCAGCAGTTTAACCGCCGGAATCTCAAAGAACTTGATCCGCGGTTCGATCGCACAGAAGTAGAATGTGGTCAGGAAATAGAAGGCCCAGATCAAAAAACCCCAGAAGCCGAATTCAAGCGCCAGAGGGTTGGTAAAACCGTAAGCAGGCTCTGTCGCGGTATCCGCATAAAGCGGGAAATCGAACGCGAGAGGAAACATGATTAGCCCGACATCAAGGCCGGATGTAAACAAGATCGCGATAAACACAAATAGCGACACAGGCTGTGTCCCTGTCAGCGTCAAATTCCACCATTTGATGGTGCAGAAGATCACCAGCGCGAAGGCGAGGATCACTCCGAAGGAGATGATTGAGGTTAACATTTTCGTCCCTATTGCTTGTTTCGGGTGCTTTTGGACCCAGCAGACCTGCACCCTACGGGGCTGCTGGTATCTTTATTCTCCGCGCGGGAAGCGTTTGTTCTCTTCCAGCACATTGAGATCCATGTGGTTGCGCATATACGCCTCCGAGGCATCGCGCAAAGGCTGGTAATCCCAAGGATAATAGCCGCCCGAACGCAGTGCTTCATAAACGACCCAGCGGCGGGCCTGGGATTTGCGCACGTCCGCATCATAGGCATCCAGATCCCAGCGCGCCTCTGATTTTGCGCGCAATTGAGCCAGCGTACCTGCATGGGCGGGTACATCCGCCAGATTGTGCAGCTCATGCGGATCGGCCTCAAGATCGAACAGTTGGTCGGGGTCCAGCGTGCAGCGGTTATACTTCCATTTGCCATAGCGCAGCGACACCATGGGCGCATAGGACGCCTCGGCGGCATATTCCATTGCTACGGGATCGGTCCGCTCAACACCCTGACCCATCGGGACAAGGCTCGTGCCTGTTGTCCATTCCGCGATCTCGGACATGTCCACACCCGCCAGTTCGCACAGGGTCGGACAGACATCGATGTTGCTGACAGGGGTTTCCTGAAGGCCAGCTTCCATTTGCGGGGCCGCGATCATCATCGGCACGCGCGAAGAGCCTTCGAAGAAGCTCATCTTGAACCACAAGCCACGCTCGCCCAACATATCACCGTGGTCGGACACAAAGAGGATGATCGCCTCTTGTCGCGTGTCTTCAAGCGTTTGCAAAATCTCACCGATCTTGTCGTCCAGATAACTGATGTTTGCGAAATAGGCGCGCCGCGACCGTTTGATATCTTCTTCGGTGATGTCGAATTCACGCCAGTTGTTGGCATCAAAGATACGCTTTGAATGGGCATCATGCGCGTCGTAATCCATTGCAGGGATATCTGGCAGCAGATGCTCGCAGTCCTCATAGAGGTCCCAGTATTTCTTGCGCGCCACGTAAGGGTCATGGGGATGGGTGAAGCTGGCGGTCAGGCACCACGGGCGCTTATCCAGCCCGCGCGACAGCTCATAAATCTTGCGTGTAGCTTCATAGGCGACGGCATCGTCATATTCCATCTGGTTGGATATCTCAGCCACGCCCGCGCCCGTGACGCTGCCCATGTTGTGATACCACCAGTCGATCCGCTCTCCCGGTTTGCGATAGTCGGGTGTCCAGCCGAAATCGGCAGGGTAGATGTCTGTGGTCAAACGCTCTTCAAAGCCGTGCAACTGGTCCGGACCAACAAAGTGCATCTTACCAGACAGGCAGGTGTAATAGCCCGCACGGCGCAGATGGTGCGCGTATGTCGGGATGCTAGACGTGAACTCCGCCGCATTGTCATAGACGCCTGTGGCGCTTGGCAACTGGCCAGACATAAACGCCGCCCGACCGGGAGCGCAAAGCGGTGAAGCGGTATAGGCATTCTTGAAACGGGTCGACCGCGCCGCGAGCTTTTTGAGGTTCGGCGCATGGAGCCAATCGACGGGGCCATCGGGAAACAGCGTACCGTTGAGCTGGTCAACCATCAGGATCAGGATATTCGGTTGGCTCATTTTGGCTCTTTCAATAAATGTGAGAGGGTATCCAGCGCAGCCTGACAAACCTCGCTGCCGGAGCTTTGATCAGACAGGGCCGCACGCAGGTACAGCCCGTCGATTAGCGCCGCGATGACTTCGGCATCTGCCTGAGGCTTCGTGCTGATCGGGCGCAAGAAGTGGGTCAGGTTCGACCGCAGGCGCGATTGATAAATCGTAAGCAGACGGCGTGTTTCGGGCTGCGTGCGCGCCGCCGCATACAGGGTCATCCATGCGCTGACGGTTGCGGGCGCAAAACAGGTTTCATCGAAACTCGCGATGATGATTGCCTCGGCGCGCGCGCGCGGCGTTGTTGCAGCGGCCAGATGATGGCGGACCTGCGCGCCGTATTCTGCGAGAATATGACGCATCGCGGCCAGAAATATCTGGTTCTTACCCCCGAAGTAGTGGTGCGCAAGCGCCGTGGACATGCCCGCAGTCTTGGCGATCTGGCCTACTGTCACATCCAGTGAGTGCGCTCGCCCGATTTCGGCGATCGTTGCTTGCACCAAAGAGGCGCGGCGCAGGGGTTCCATCCCTAGCTTCGGCATGAGAATCGGCAGCATTTAAACATGCAGCAGAACGTGAAGATTTAATATTGATCCGTCAATCAATAAAAAATCAGCCCTTCGTCGCCGGTGCATCTGGCGTCACAGGTCGCCTGAGCATCGCTTCACGCCACGTGATGAAAGTGACCGACCCAAGGATCACCACACCCCCGATCACCACCCAGATATCAACCGGTTCTGCGAACCAGATCGTGCCCAGCAAGGTCGCCCAGATCAGCTGTAGGAAGGTGACAGGTTGCGTCACAGTCATCGGGGCCGCAGCAAAGGCCAGCGTCATCGTATAATGCCCTGCGGTGGCGAAACTGGCTACCGCTGCGAGAAACAGCAACTCTTGCCCTGTTGGCGTCACCCAATCCGCGACGGCAAAGGGCGCAAGACCGATTGTGACAAAAACAGACAGCATCGCGACAACGATGCCGGGCTTCACCTCGGCCACAAGAACCTTGGCCACAAGATAGCTACCCGCAAAGACAAACGCGGCAAACAGCATGGCCAGATGGCCAGAGCTGACTTCTCTGAAGCCTGGCCGCAAGATGATCGCAGCCCCGACAAGCCCAAGGATTACAGCAGCGATCCGCGGCGCGGCCAGACGTTCGCCCAGAAAGATCGCAGCGCCGACCGTCACGTAGATTGGCGCAAGATAGTTCATCGCGGTCACTTCGGCGATGGGGATACGCACCATGGCGTAAAACCACAGGATCACGCCGCCAGCGTGAAAGAACCCTCGTACGGAAAACAGGGTCCACTGTCGACGTGTCAGATGCGCCGCCCGTAAGGCACCCAGTGATGGCAGCAGAAAAACAAGGCCCATCGCGTACCGCAGGAATGCCGCTTCGCCAGGTGGCAGACGTGGCCCCATCGTTTTGACCAAAGCAGTCACCATGATGAAGCAGCCGCCGGTCACGAGCATCCAGAAAATACCGGCAAGCGGGCGGTGGGGATCACGTAGTATCATACGGCGAGATGATCGTAATGCGCGAAGCAGCGCAAGGGCTTAGTGTAAAAGAAGCGATGCTGCGATAGCCCACATCGTCAGGGCAATTATACCGTCCAGCACGCGCCAGCTTACCGGTTTCGCAAAGACCGGCTGCAACAGCCGTGCGCCATAGCCCAGCGCGAAAAAGAACACGAAACTTGCCAACACCGCCCCTGCCCCGAAAGAAAGCCGGTCATCATACTGTGCCGAAATCGAACCAAGAAGCACAAGCGTATCAAGATACACATGCGGGTTGAGCCATGTCAGCGCGAGTAACGTCAGAACCGTTTTGCGCAAGGATGCAGGCGCATGACTGTCAGCCTGCAGCGTCTCGCCCCCGCGCCATGCACTGACCGCGTTGCGCCAACCGTAAACGATCAGGAAAGCTGCCCCACCATAACGCATCAAGGTTTCAAACCAGAGGGCCGCTTCGGCCAATGCGCCAAAACCGGCAACGCCAGCAGCAATCAGCAGTGCGTCGGATACCCCACACGTCAGGCAAACCCAAAAGACATGCTCGTGCCGAAGCCCCTGACGCAACACAAATGCGTTTTGCGCACCTATTGCCACGATCAACGAAAGGCTTAGCAAAAAACCCGGAATGAATGACGAAACCATGTAGCCGCTACCTTAAATATGCGGCCCAGAAGCCGCCAATCACCTATCGGTTAGTGCTGAATCGAACCACTCACAAGCAGGTAACAGAAATGCGTTTTGCCTGTGATGGAGAAAAAGACCAAATTACGAGGCAGAAAAGCACTAATGTTTCCCGCGGCTTTTCAACGTCTTGCCTTGAAAACGCGAATTAGTGAAATATTTCGCCTACTCACGTGAAACTGATCGACGCCCTCTAGCGTATATACTTTCAAATGACTATCTGCCCCAGACACATGAAGGACGAAGCAGATGACCGACAAGACAAAGAAGCTGGAAGTCAGCCAGGACGAGTTGGATCTCATCGCGCATGCGCTTGAGACACAGACAAAAATTTTGAGCATGCAGGCTAGCGCCGGCGGCCAGGGTGCACTGACGCGCCTGAATGCGGTAAAGCGGGTGCTGGCAACAGTGACTTCGCAGCGTGACAAAACGCGCCGCCGCCCCGCGGGAGCCAGCGGATTGGGCAACCTGTTGCGCATGATGGGCCAGACGACCTGAGCCGATTCCCACAGGCGAAGAAGCTCAAACCGCCCTCCGGGGCGGTTTTTTATTGTGTGATGGTTTCTGGAACGCAAAAAAAGCCGCCCCACCTAGCGGGACGGCTTTTCCATTAACAGATCAGATGGATTGCTTATTCAAGCGCTTCCATGACCTCATCAGAGGCTTCGAAGTTCGCGGTCACGCGCTGCACGTCATCATCGTCTTCTAGGGCGTCAATCAGCTTCATCAGCTTTTGCATGCCCTCAAGGTCCATGTCGGTGGTCGTGGTTGGCCGCCAGATCAGTTTGGTCGAAATGGATTCGCCTAGCTCTGCCTCAAGTGCGGTCGACACTTCGTTCAGGTCGGTGTCTGCGCAATAGATCACATGCCCGTCCTCGGATGAGTCGACATCTTCCGCCCCAGCTTCGATCGCAGCCATCATCACCGTATCAGCATCGCCGACTTCCAGCGGATAGGTGACTTCGCCCTTACGGTCAAACATGAAGCCCACACTGCCGGTCTCACCAAGATTGCCACCGTTCTTTGTGAACGTAGAGCGCACGGTAGAAGCAGTGCGGTTGCGGTTATCAGTCATCGTCTCGACGATCACGGCGACACCATTCGGGCCGTAGCCCTCATAGCGGATTTCTTCGTAGTCTTCCGCGTCGCCGCCCACCGCTTTCTTGATCGCACGATCAATGTTGTCTTTCGGCATCGACGCTTGCTTGGCCTCTTTCACCGCAAGGCGCAGGCGCGGGTTTTTGTCCGGGTCGGGGTCGCCCATCTTGGCGGCCACCGTGATCTCCTTGGAGAATTTCGAGAACATTTTCGAGCGCAACTTGTCCTGACGCCCTTTGCGGTGCTGGATGTTTGCCCATTTGGAATGGCCTGCCATGGATCGTCTCCGTCTAAGGTATGCTGTTTGGCGCGCTTATACGGCAGCACCCCTAGGCGGGGCAAGGCTCACATCTGCGGGATTCTACAGCCATTTCCTTCTGCAAGGCGCTACTCAAGCGATCAATTGCGAGCGACGATGGCTCCGGCCCCCGCCCAAAGCTGATCAACCTGTAGATATGACACGGTTATGGCCCCCTGCCTGTCACACTGCCCCGCGCCGCCAACGGCAGCCCAGTGATGTCTTTTGCCCCTTGTCCTTATGCGCAGCCTCCAACATTGTGCCGCCATGACACAAGATCAAATCATCCTCTTCGCGCTCTTCGGAGCAGTCTTTGGCCTCCTGCTCTGGGGACGTTTCAGGTACGATATCGTCGCCTTCTCGGCGCTGATGGCCGGTGTCGTACTGGGGGTGGTCGATAGCAAAGACGCCTTTGACGGCTTCGGTCACCCAGCGACACTTGTGGTGGCGCTGGTGCTGGTTGTCTCAGCTGGACTGGTCCGCTCGGGCGCTGTTCTTTTGATCACGCGCACGCTTGTGGATGCTTCGCGCTCGCTTGGGGCGCATATCACCTTGATGGGGGCTGTGGGCGGCATTCTGTCCGCGTTCATGAACAACGTGGCCGCGCTTGCCCTGTTGATGCCCGTTGATATCCAGACCGCGCGCAAGGCTGGCCGCGCGCCGGGTCTGTCGCTGATGCCGCTCAGCTTTGCCACGATCCTTGGCGGCATGGTCACCTTGATTGGAACACCGCCCAACATCATCATCGCAGCAATCCGCGAAGAAAGCCTTGGCGCACCGTTCAAGATGTTCGATTTCGCACCCGTCGGCGGGATCGCCGCCATTGCGGGTCTGGCGTTTGTGGCGCTGGTCGGCTGGCGCCTCATTCCCGCGCGCGAGGATACCGGCATTAGTGCCGAAGATATTGCCGCCTATATCGCCGAGCTGGTCGTGCCAGAGGGCAGCAAGCACATCGGCAAGCGGCTATCAGAGCTGGAAGAAACCGCAGTCAAGTCTGACGTCATGATTATCGGCCTGATGCGCGATGGTAAACGGCGCTACGGACGGGCACAGAATTCCGTCCTACAGGCCGGCGATGCAGTAGTACTGGAAGCCACCCCTGATGCGCTTGATGAATTCCGCTCGACCCTTGATCTGGCTGTGGCCGACAGCGCGCGCGAAGAGCGTTTGCGCGCCGATGGCGAAGGGGTCGAAATCATCGAGGTTGTCGTGACCGCAGAAAGCCGCCTTGCAGGGCGCACCACAAAGGCGGTTGGCCTGGCATGGCGCCAACGCACTGTCCTGCTGGGCATTTCCCGTCGCGGCCGCAAAATCACCTCGCATCTGCGTGATACACAGCTTGAAACCGGCGATATTCTGTTGCTGCTGATACCGCGCGACACGGCAAGTGATGTCACCGAATGGTTGGGGGTTCTGCCGCTGGCTAACCGGGGCCTTGCTGTCACCGAGAACAGCAAAGTCTGGCTGGCTATCGGTTTGTTTGCCGGCGCGGTCACAGCGGCCTCACTTGGTCTGATCTATCTGCCCATCGCACTTGGCATCGTTGTTGTCGCCTATGTGCTGGCCAAGATTGTGCCGCTATCAGAGCTTTATACCCACATCGAATGGCCGGTTGTTGTCCTGCTCGGGTCCATGATTCCGCTAGGGGCCGCATTGGAGAAATCCGGTGGCACGGAACTGATCGCGGGATCGCTTGTCAATTTGACCGCAGGCATGCCTGCCTGGGCCGTGCTGACGGTGTTGATGGTGGTGACGATGACGTTGTCGGATGTTTTGAACAACACGGCGACGACGATTGTCGCGGCACCGGTCGGCATCCAGATGGCACAGACCCTTGACGTTAATCCCGACCCGTTCCTGATGGCCGTGGCGATTGCAGCATCGTCCGCGTTCCTGACCCCGATCGGGCATAAGAATAATACGCTGATCCTTGGCCCCGGTGGCTATAGCTTTGGTGATTATTGGCGTATCGGCCTGCCACTGGAAATCATCGTGGTTGCCGTTTCAATCCCCGCCATTCTGGTGTTCTGGCCGCTCTAGCCCTGCCGCCGCCGCCACCAATCTGGTTTGTAGATCGGCGGCGGCGATGGTTTCGATCACCAGATAAAGGGAATAACTGCGCTTGCGATGAGGGACATCGAAAGGTTCAGCGGAATACCCACCCGCATAAAGTCAATGAACTTGTAGCCCCCAGGGCCGTAGACCAATGTGTTGGTCTGATAACCGATGGGCGTGGCGAAGGCGCATGATGCCGCAATCATCACCGCAACAACAAGCGCGCGGGCATCCATGCCCAGCGCATCACCAAGCGAGATGGCAATCGGCGTCATGATGACCGCGACCGCGTTGTTCGACACGATTTCCGTCAGAATGGTGGTCATCAGGAACACGCAGAAGATCACGACACCAGGAGGCATCGTCCCCAGCGCGGGTGACACAGCATCAACGATCAACTGCACAGCCCCCGTATGCTGCAAGGCGGCCCCGACACAAAGCATCGAAAAAATAAGCGCCAGCAAGCGGCCGTCGATAAACGAAAATGCCTCGTCTGCGTCAATACAGCCGGTGACCAGAACAACTGCGACAGCGATCACTGCCAGCATCAGGATCGGTGCCACATTCATTGCGGCCAGAATAACGATAGCCGCCAGCGCACCCACCGCAATGGGCGCATGGCCACGTCGATAGGCACGTTGGGACGGGGTGCTGACATCGACCATATCCATATCAGCGGCAAGTCTTTGAATGTCCTCACCTGCCCCTTCAAGAAGCAGCGTATCGCCGACACGCACAACAAGATCATCCAACTGCCGACCGATGTTCTGGTTTCTCCGGTGGACCGCCAGAGGATAGACGCCGTAACGGCGACGCAGGCGCAGCGCCCCCAGCGAGCGGCCGATCATCTTGCAGCCCGGCGTGATCAGCACCTCAACCGTTGTCGTCTCAACGGCAGAAACCTGATCCACACGTTTCAATTCCGGCGTGGCCTGAAGGCTGAGCAATTCCGACATCTGGGTGCGCAAAACCACGCGGTCACCGGTTTGCAGCAACACGTCCTTAAGGCTTCGGCGAAGCGAAGCATCGCCGCGCACCACGTCGATCAACCGGACACCGTCACGCTTGAAAAGTTTCACATCCAGCACTTCGCGACCGATCAGGTTGCTGTCCGGCGGGATCACCGCCTCAGAGAAGAACTTCATCTTGGAACGGTCACTGAGCATATTGGCAAGGCTGTCCCGCTCGGGCAAAAGGCGGCGCCCGATCGTCCCCATGTAGATCAGCCCCCACGCGCAAACCACAAGACCGATGGGCAGGATTTCAAAAATGCCGAACGGCTCCATCCCTTGGGCCCGCGCCACACCGTCAACCAGCAGGTTGGTCGATGTTCCGATCAGCGTAAGCGAACCACCCATGATTGCAGCGTAGCTTAGGGGGATCAGCAGCTTTGAGGCTTTGGTGCCCAGGGTTTTGCTCAGCTGCATCACAACGGGAATCATCACAACCACAACAGGTGTGTTGTTCATGATCGCAGAGGCCCCCATCACCGACAGGATTACCCCCACAACGGCGGTCTTGGGATGCGTTCGAGCATAGCGCTCTGCCAGTCGCGTCAATACCTCGAGCGATCCTGTGCGTACCAGCGCCCCCATAACAATAAACATTGCTGCAATCGTCCATGGGGCAGAGTTAGACAGCACAGCCTGTGCGTCATCGTATGGCAAAAGCCCAAGTGCAAGCAGCGTCGCCGCCCCAGCCAAGGCGACGACTTCGGTTGGCAACGTTTCACGCAAGAAAAGGACGAACATCATCACGACTACGGCGATTGCGATGATAGCCTGGGAGAATTGAGAGAGTTCAAACATATACATTGGACTACTTCAGGGTTTCTATCACTTATCGTCGATCGCGTCATGCGCGGCAAGCACGGCCTTGGGTCGTGGTTGCACCAGATACATACCCGCGAACATAGCAGCCAGAGAAACAAATATGAGAAGGGAAAACGCTTCGTTCAGGATGAGCCAAGCCCAGAAAAGCCCGAACCCTGTCACCATATAGCTCACCTGAACCGCAAAGACAGCGCCTGCGCGTCCGACAAGCCAAACATAGCTTGCATAAACTATTACATGAATGACCGAAGAGGCCACCAATGCACTTTGCGCCGCAGGCATCGGCCATTGCGGCGTGATGGTCTGCCCAGAGACCAGCATCAACGGTGTGATAACAGCAAGCCCGACAAGCGCGGCCCCCAGCATCAACTGAAACGGATCAAGCCCGGCCACGCCCCAGCGCGCGACATAGTTCCCCTCGAACGCGTAGAACAGAGCAACCAGTAGATAGACTGCGGCCCAGCCCACCGGCACAGGCTCCCCCAGATCGACGGAAGGGATGAGGATGATCAAAACGCCAACGAGACCAAACGCCAAACCCGCGAGCCGCCTCAGGGCAAACCGCTCCGTGCGCAAAAGAAGGGCGATCACAAAGGCAAACATCGGGATCACGCTTAGCAACAAAGACATGACGCCAGCCGGTAGAAACACCGCCGTTTGATAAGATAGTGTGTTGGGCAACACAGTCCCGATCAGAGCGATGACCAAATAGGCCCGAAGCGCCCCTGCGTGGAGAGGCAGCTTTGTACGGCGCAGCAAGCAGATGACCAGCATCAACGCCGCACCAAGCACTTGCTGCCAGAAGACCAGCCCGAAATACCCGTAACCCGTGCTGACCGCGATCTTCGTCATTGGTTGGGTTGCGCCCCAGCCCGCCCCCATCAGCACCAGAAATAGGCTGAACAACAGCACTTCGCGGCGGCTTAGCCCAAGATGGTCCGCCTGTTCGGTCACGGGGCGCTCTGTTGTAATTTCCCGCCTTGCCGCACCGGAACCACCCGCATCGCGCGGCCCGTCTTGTCGTCGGTTTCGATGTAGACGCCTGACAGTGTCGCCTCGCCATTCGCCGGAGAGAACCGTTCTTTTGGCATACCCGTTATAAAGCGGCGCAGTGGCTCGGTTTTCTCCATCCCGATGACAGAGTTGTAATCGCCGCACATCCCCGCATCCGACAGATAGGCCGTGCCACCGGGCAGGATCATGGCGTCAGAGGTCGGCACATGGGTGTGCGTCCCCACCACAAGCGACGCACGCCCGTCGCACCAATGACCCATTGCCATCTTTTCGGACGTCGCTTCGCAATGGATGTCCACGATGATTGCATTGGCCATACCGCCCAGTGGATGGGTTTTGAAAACGGCATCCAGCGCAGAAAAAGGATCATCAAACGGGCGCTTCATAAACACCTGCCCCAGGGCCTGCGTGACCAACACCTGCTTGCCCGTGCGGGTCTTGAACAGCCGCGCACCCTTGCCCGGCGCGTTTTTGGAAAAGTTCAGCGGCCGGATGATACGCGGCTCCTGCTCGATAAATGCCAGCATGTCCTTTTGATCAAAGGCATGGTCGCCCAGCGTGAGGCAGTCTGCCCCCGCCGCAAGCAGGTCTTTGGCATGCGCGCCCGAAAGCCCCATGCCCGAGGTCGCGTTCTCGCCGTTGACCACAATGAAATCAAGCTTCCAGTCGCTGCGCAAACGGGCCAGATTATCCGTGATGGCGCGGCGCCCTGCGCGGCCCATCACATCACCAAGAAAGAGTATTTTCATAAACGCAGCGTTACGGCTCTGTGCTCCTCTCTGCAAGGGCCAAGGCGTGGGGCGATACGCACCGTCATTGCGATTGTGCCTGAATTCCCGCGTTTTAGCTGATCTCGGTCACACCATTTTCGGTGACGATCATATCCAGCGGCTGGTCTGTATCCTCCAGCGGGATCTGGTCAATCTCTTGTCCTGCAAAGGCAAACCCGATGGCAAGCGTTGAGCGGCGGGCGCGCAGCAGCTCCAACGTCCGGTCATAAAATCCGCCGCCATAGCCCAAGCGACCACCGTGTCGGTCAAAAGCCAGCAACGGCACGATCACAATCTCGGGCTCAAAATATTCAAGCGCCTCAGGTACCGATGCGCCGAACTGTCCCGC